>Ga0209611_10003600_pt1 | contig 26765 bp, 22 predicted proteins | sample S1TSphgellanicum_3_FD_187693 | JGI IMG/M metagenome (GOLD analysis project Ga0209611, IMG submission 187693) | Host-associated microbial communities from peat moss isolated from Minnesota, USA - S1T2_Fc - Sphagnum magellanicum MG (SPAdes) (version 2) | ecosystem: Host-associated > Plants > Peat...
AAATTGGATGGGTTTAGGGTGCTTCAATATTTTGAGGGATGGATTCATTGCCGACAAAAAGTCACCAAGTTTCTTCCATCACAATGAATGAAATAGTTGCTCTTTGGTAAAAGCAAGCTATGGACAAAGTGATTTTTTTAGGAGCAAAATTTCTCTTTTTTTCAACAAAAAAATCTAGTAATTTTTGTAGAAATGTGTTTTTCTAGTGTAATTTCAACCAATTTTGCTATTTTGAGGCCAAATTTTTCCAAATTTTGACATCAGAAATAAAAATTAAAAATTAAAAATAAAATTAAAGCCACTATATGGAGGATCTATATAAAACCTTTCAAATGGAAAAGCTTTATTTTCACATAGATGGGAAATAACATAATGTATCCATCTTGAATAATTACATATTAATTTTTTTTAATACAAATCAGTTGTCCACATAAATTGGTTAAATGCTGACTGAATTAAATCTATAATATGACTTTTCCAATCTGCTGATGCTTGAATTTTTTAAGATCTCAGAAGCCATATTTGAAACATGGATGATACATTGTGAATTCAAAAAAGAAGATTAACAAATCCTCGCCACATTTCAACTCAAAAATATTATTTAGATTGGCAAAGTTTTGTAAACCTGCCAGTTTTAAATGATTGGAACATTCAAATGGAATCAATTGTTCATATGGTTATTAAAAATCTTTATGTGAATATCTACTTGTTTTGTTGTATTGTCAAAATTGGCCATTAGACATCTAGGTTGTGAAATTTGAGCTAGAATTTGAATATGGAAATAATTAAAATTTCAAAACCATTTTGATTGAAAATTGTGTTTTGCATCATTCACATATAAGACAAAATGCAACTAAAATGGTGAGTGTGCATATATAACAAAATATGTCATTTCTTGGAGTAAATATGATCATCAGTGTTCATGTTATGTGTTTACAAGACAGTAAATTGTAACACTAATCAACCTTTCTCATGAGTTAAAATAAATATAATGGTAACACATGGTGGTCCATATTGTATCTAAAAAATGACATTAAATTGTTGCCAATCCATCCCTTCAAATGCCAATAGTAAGCTTGAATGCAACTTTCTTCAAGTGCAATGTTTTATTTAGCAAAATTTTGTCATTTTTCAACAAATAAATTCAAAAAATCTTGGAATTTTTTTGTCCGAATGTACAATTTTCTAATTTTTCTAGTCTATATTTTTTTCTCAAATTTCCAATATCAAAAACAAAAAACACCAATTAAACCTTGATCAAACCTTTAATGAACATGATCAAATTGATAAAATGGGCCCATGCATGAAAATACACAATTGGGATTCACCTTTATTTGGTTAGTTTTAATAGTAGCCCAATTAAGACTTAATAAGTGCCAAATTGAAACACAAAAATAGATGCTAACAAAAAGGCAAGTTTAATTTTAAAGTTTGGTTACCTTAATTAGATCATGGTGAGTTTGAATTTTTTTTCCAATTCCATTATTCGTAGAATTAGAAACCTAGATCCAAACCAAATTTAGGTTAAAATTGATGGGGTAGTTTTGAATCCAATTATTTGCATTAAAACTATATAAGGTAAAGAGGTTGGTCATAATACACTTCAAAACTTAGACAAACCATATGATTCAATCAAACCTTAGTTGATTTTAGAGTCCAAAGATGGATTATAGAAGAGATCATTACACACCTACTACCCTTTAGATAATTGGATTTGGACTACAAATGCAAAAGATATGGCTTTTGGTAGTTCTTGACCTCATTGCCTCAAAACCAAAATTTACTAATTAGCTTTTGGACCTATCTTCAAGCAATGCAAACCTGGTAAATGCACATACAAATTCTAACACGTCACAAATCCATGCCATTACTAAACATTTTCATTTTCAATCCGATCATCATCCTTGGAAACAACATACACCTTTACTGAATGGTTGAAATCAAGACCCAAAATAGGGCAACATTATGTTTGGTGATTGATACCCTAAGGTGTGCTAAACCCAAAAATTTGAACATTTTTCGTGCAATGGCTCCAAAACTATAAACCCTTTCCCCCGTTCCTATCCTTTCTCTTCCCATTCCCTCTCTTCTCATGCTTTTGTTGTTGTTGGACAAGATCAAGATCCCATTCGGTTTTTTTATATTGTTTCTCATGTTCGTCAATGCATGCTTTAAAGATGCCGAATGTTCTCCCTATTAACATTTTCCTACTTAGCTCTTCTCTCTAGTCTTTCTTGAATTTTGTTGTTGTTCATGGATGCATGCTTAAAGCATGTTGGAAGCAGTCCTTCACGAAGTATAGGTTGGTGCAATGGAACTTCCCAAGTTTTGTGAAAATCCTTACTAACTCCAAGTGTTTTGTTGTTGCAGGTGTTGGTGCATTTCACGGTTTCATGTTCATGAAAGAAGTTGTCTTCCTATGGTGGATTGAAATTCCCTAATGTTTTGGTGGCGTTTGCACTGGTCCTCTCCCAATGTTGTTCCTCTCTTCTTGGTGTTTTCAATTTTTTCCATACATGGTGCTAGTCCTCTTCCTAGTGTCCTCGAGCTTTTTTTGGTGCTACTTTTCTCCTTGGTGTGGCTCCAATTGAATTGACCCCCCTTCTCTTTGATGTTTGTGATGGTCCTCTTTTTTATGCCAATCCTCTTGTGGTGTTGGTCCTCTTTTTGGTGTTTTCCTGATGTTAATCCACTTTCTTGTATTGTTCATCTCCTCTTGGTGTTATTTTTGATAAATCGAAACCCCCCTTCTATCTTGTGTTTGTGATGGTCCTTTTCTTTTCTTGATGTTTTTCATCTCCTCTAGATGTTATTTTTGATGAATCAAACCTCCCTTCTCTCTCTTGTGTTCGTGATGGTCTTCTTCCCAATTTTGGTCCTTTTTCTGGTATTTTTCATTTCTTCCCAATGTTGCTCCTAATGAGTCACCCCCCCCCCCTCTCTTGTGTTCGTGATGGTATTCTTTTAGTGTTCATCCTCTTCCTAGTGTTGTTCCTCTCCTTGGTCCTTTCCTGATGTTCTTGATCATCTTCATGGTGGATTGAACCTCCTTGAGTTCTTCGTGATTTTCAGTTGGTGCTTTTGAGCTTGGAACCATGGAGTTCCTATTGGTCATCAAACCATTAAACTATTATTCTTATAACTTTTACTCAACCCTCCTACCCCAACTGTTATTATTATTGCATTAGTTTTAAGTTTATACCCTTATTTTTTTATTACCCTATTTTAATTCATTGAGCATTAGACCTTGTTCATCCCTCTTACTCTTTTTAATTGTTTTGTTTCATCAAGTTGTTGTAAAAATGCTACAACTCCCCTCCTCTTTTACATTTGAGCCCTAACTCAATATCGAACTTGTTTTTTAAAATTTGTTATCCAACCAAAGTTCACAACCCTATATCCAAGAGGGTGAACTTTCATTCCCTCTTGGAAATTGTGGCGAAATTTATTTCTTGTTTCTTTGATTGTTGTAGATGACCAAGTTGCAATGAAAGCAACTCATTATTGTCTTGTAAATTCCCTTTTAGTTACTTGTTTTGCTACAATCATTACTATTGTTGCCTTTCTAGCTTACTTGTCTTGCTTCTCCTTCCTTTTTGTTTCTCTAATTTGTTTTGTCACCTCCCTATCCATTACCTTTTACCACATAATGGTCAAGTATTTTTCTAAAATTACAAGATGATTCTATGAATAATCAACCAACAATTTTTTTCCATTGGTCCTTCTTGTAAGGAAATATGGTAATGACGACAAGTTGTTGCCTTTCAATGTTTCCTAATTTTTTGGGATTCTGCATTCTATTCCCACATTTAATGAAAATTGTTCCAAGGTTTCAACCATATTTTTTATTAGAAAGATAGATTCAAGGTTAGTGATTGTAAGAATTGTAGGCATGTCCACATAATACCTAAACTAATATTCAGCCACATTATTAGGTATAGATTCATGAGTTGTAGGTTCAACATTTGAAGTTATGTTGATCAACTCTTCTATAATATTCTATTATGCCCATTCCATCTCCCCATCCTTCTCTTAATTTAATTGATAGTCATCATTTTACTCTTCTTCAATTTGATTGACTATTATGTATAAACTACTAGGCCTTATTATTTTATCCATGGCTTTAAGGTTTAATGGTCAAATCTTTATACTTTTGAACTATGAATTGATATTTTTTATTGAGAGTGCTTGGTTTAATGTTTTGTCCATTCATCTTACAAAAACTATCTTGTTTAGTGCAATGTAATTCCTATTGATCATCGTTGTGTCTCTTTCCTTTTTGAAAACAATTTTGAAAGGTTTGAATCAAGTTTTGTCCAAAGGTTATAGTGCATGGGATGTATGTGAAGGTAAGATAAATGTATTTAATCTGAATGTTTGTGCTTGCTCAATTGCTTCAAGTGTGACATGGGATCCATGGCCATCTAAGATGAACAGATGCCCTTTATTAGAAAAATTACACCTCGTATTAACCTCTTGAAGAAATAGAGGAATTTTAAAAAAATAAATGTTGTCATCCATGCTTTTGATTGCATAACCATACAAGTCCCTAGTTTGCAGAGTTGAATGTAGTCATTTCATATCCTTTCTCCTTTGAAAATATAAAACAGTAGCAATGTTGTCCCTAGTACATAAATAACATAGTTAATAATTAACCATTCCCTAGACTTGAGGATGGTGTTATGCACTTGTTGAAAACGTTATTTTGCCAAAATCTTAGCTCCTAATTATTTTTTTGCTTGGATGCATGTTTCATCAAAATTCCACATTTGAACTAGAGCATAGTTATGCTTGTTGTACAAGGATTACAAGTTTTAGTAAAAAGTCTAGCATGATTGGATTGTCAATCCTTGAACTCTATTAATATCTAATCCTTTAGCTTTGACTATTATAAGTTGTAAAGTTTATTCTTATTGATCTGTTAGGACTTGTGTTTTTGATTTAGAACTTTCTACTCCTATGTTGTTTAGCCTTTGTTGGTCTAGCTCATATGGTCTCAAAACCTTGATGAATGACTTAACATTAATTCTCTCACAAATTAAAAGCTTTAACATATTGAAATTGTTTTGCTTATATCTTTGTAAGCAAAACAATTTGCCTTGTGAATTTGGTGCTTTTGGTTTTTGGAAGGAATGGGATGTGCTCAAGATTGGCTGGAAATTAAAAGGGTTTCCCCAATTAATGTGTAGGATTTGAGTATCCATTGGAATCTTGTAAACCCTAATCCTTGTTTATGAATAGTTGTGTGCTATTTAACATGACCTGCAGACCCCATTACCAAACATCTTCTCCTTATATTGTTCAGTCCAATTGCTTATCACCAAACTTTTATTTCCACACCAAACATGGGGCCCTTGAAAAATTGGCCCAATTTTTCCCTATAATCAAACATTGAAAGTACCTCATGTTTCCCCCCTTCCATAATGAAATTCAACCAATCATCCATCACCAAACAAGTCCCTTGTAAAGTTATTCGAACTTTTTACAAATATGACCACCAAAATCCCTAATATCGAACATTAAAACTTGATGGGCAATCAACAATATGAGAAATTTTAAACAACATTATTTTCAACCAAGTGTTTGGTGATAAGCCAAAAGGCAAACACTTACAAGAATTGTTTTGTTCTAACATGGGCAGGCTTCCACACTAGGTAGGTGCTTGGTGACCAGCATGTGTTTGGTGATGGGCCTTTTTACCCTAGTGGTTCTTTACCAATAGATAAATTTAGTTACATCTACTTTAGATTGGTTTAGGGTTGGTTACCAAGTTGAAGCCAACAAGAACCCTAAGCCCGGTTTTGGTTTTGGGTCAACAAAAAGAAGGAACCAAGGTTTAATTCTGACCTTGGTTTTGTTAGATTAACCAATTTTGGGACCAATTCGAAAATTTTGATTTGAGTTCTGATCATTTGAAACTAGAAAAAAGAGTTATGTTGACCAAAATGGGTACCCAGCCAACAGTGGCTTGCACACTCATTAGTGAACTTACCAAAGGAAAAGAAGGAGAGAAAAGAGGGCAAAAGAGAAGAATGGGGACAAAGAGATGATGGTAAAGGATCTACCAATTTGTAACTTGGGTTTCTCAAAGATGAAAACCTTGTGTAGAGTAAGGCTTGGAGGTGGTGGCATTCCCAAAACAAGGGGTTTAGCTGATTGTGGCCCTTACCTTGCAAGAATGTCCTTCACCTCAAGAGGCCTTACCCATTGTAAACCACAAGGCAAATGTTATCATAAACCTATAGATAAACCCTATCAAATTTGGCTACCTAAATATGAAAGTAGAAAAAAAAAAAAAAAAAAAAAAAAAAAAAAAAAAAAAAAAAAACCAGAATCCCTCTATATTCTTGGCTACTACCTGCTTGAAACTCATCATAAAAAAATTGATGATCTGAAAAAAATAAAATAAAAATTGTTAAAAAATTCTTTTGAAATATGTCAAATTTGGGCCAATTTTTCCAGGTTTGGATGATGAGGCATAAAATCCAAAGCCCCTATTTTGGGGGACATTGGGAATGTCCTTGCACCCATGAGCTTTGGCCCTACACTTCAATTGGGTCTTCAATATCCATGAATGGCCCTTGACAAGTTCAAAAAGCAACCTCGATTCTAAAGCACACTCATGACAATTAGGGTTTAGGGTTTAGTGTTGTGAATAAGTTTTACAGCTGCTCATGTTTAGGGTTTAGTGTTGTGAATAAGTTTTACAGCTGCTCGTGTTTAGGGTTTAGTGTTTTGGATAAGTTTTATAGCTGCTCATGTGGACCCTGTCAGATACTGGACCTGCAATAATACCAACTTTGATGTTTGGAACACACAAATCCCTTATAGGAATTAGCTTTGCAAGGTGATTTGATTAACTTAGTGATTGCCCATTTCAACAAGTTATGAAAGAGAAAAAGGGTGAGGGTAGCATAAGCTAAATTTGGAGATTTGGATATTGGGTTTAGGGTTTAGGGTTTTTTCTTTTTTATTAATTTTGGAAATTTAGGTTTTTTTTAAAATAGTAAAAAAAACTCTGACCTAATTTTTCCTTTGTATTTGCAGATACATTAGAGAGAGAGAGAGAGAGGACATTATCTTTATCTTCCTCCTAACATTCAAGCCACCTTACAAAATACAATTCTATGAGAGGAGGTGACTGAAATTTTTTATATATTTTTTGTTCTTTACATTTTGGGAGGTCGGCGGGGAGGGGAGGGTTTATGTTGTTATTATAGGGCTTGATAATGCATAGGTGGTAGGGTGTTGAATATTGGTAGCCCTAATTTCTCTTCTTGAGTTCCTATGCCTGAGAACAACACAAGCTCCTCTGAACCTGCCCTTCCCCTTACACATTTTGCACTTTTCAAAGTTGATGAAACTCAAGTAAAATGGAGACCTACTTACTTATCGTAGTATCTTGGCAGCAACTTCGACACTAATTATATTGTTTAAAAAAATGTTGAAAATTAAAAATTGTTAAATTTTTTTTTCAAAGAAAAGAATTTATGAAGGAAAGTTGAGTTTCTTTTTGCATATTTTATTTTCAACGTGAATTTTTTTTTTGAAAATGAAAATAATTTGATAGACATGTGTTGACGTCGTCATGTGCCACAGTATATGTCAAATTTGCGAGTTATGTTGGGGAAGGCCTGCTCCCATGGGCTTCCTCTTATTTTCAAGCCTATGTATGCCCTTGGGGTAACGCCCTCTTGAAGACACCTATGACCCTCAAATCAAGAGAGGCCCTAGGGAGCAAGGATTCCCCTATACCTAAAGGCCCTTAGAGGAGGCCAATTTGCATAGATTTATCTCAATGTATCAAAATTTGCTTTCAATTGTGGGGGGGTCTCATGTCTGGGTCCTTGTCCCTTCAGCTAATGCTTCATATAAGGTTCACATATTGCTTTGTAAAAGACTTGACCAAAAAAAGTATAGTGTAAATTGAAGATATGTTATTTAGCCTACAAATCCCTCTTTCAAATGGAGGAACATTTTGAAACAAAATCACCTGCCCTAACAGCCCGGAGCAATGTGATTTCAAAATGATTCTTCGTTTGCAGTTTTTTTTAAGTAAATAATAATAATTATTATTATTTTATTTTAAAAAAATTAAATTTTTTAAAAAAAAGCAAAAATAAGACACCAACAACAACAAATTCAACACACAATGGCAAATCATGGAACACTAGTTTATCATCAAGGAATTCCATCGAAAACAAACAAGATTGTTTGTTTGAACCTTGAATGTGTCAAAGCTGAAAGCATTTATGCATGAAATTGAATTTCAAGCAAATCAAGACGTATTTGTGAAATCCTACAAAAGTTCAAGGTCATGTCATCCCCTAAATAAAAAGGATCTTGCATCCTACAAAGGAGAATTAGTACTCCATTAGGATCATAGATGGACAAAGTACTAACCATTACAATTAATCAAGTTTTTAAATTGGTGACCTCCTGCATGAGAGTAACAATAAGTGGAACCTTATCATACTTGGTTGTGTCACCTCTCTCAACAAAGCAAAAAAAACCTTCCCCTAAAAAAATTTTTAAAAAAAAGGTTCCAAAAAGCTTGGTCACCATGTTCATTAAAAATATCAGATAATATTCTCACATGAATGTTATTTTCTAGGATTGTGAATAGAAGAAACAAACACCTAGGAATCATAGAACCATAATGCACCATAATTGAACATAAATAGAGAAATCAATTATAAAATTCAAACCAAAGGAAAAAAAAAAAGTGTTTAAAGTGTTTAAATTGTATATGATATTTTAGTCACAATGTTAGAAGCATAAAAGACATGTTTTTGTAATACATGACAATATTAATCACCAATTCCTTCTCTTGAAATTATATGTTGCAAAGATATGTTCTTTATGCCATTGTCAATACAATCATTTTTAAAAAAATAAAAATAAAAATACAAGGGATAAAATGAAAATATCACACATACAAAAAAAAAATCTTTAAAAACTAACTTGGTGTAGCTATTGATGTTGCAATGGCAACAAACCTTCATGCCACATTCAATATGCATGGGTCCCTTTCTTCATTTTATTCATTATTTTCTCACCAATAAGGATTGGAATGTTTTGAATGAAATGTTTGGACAAGAGACAAAGAATGTCTTTTTTTGGATTACATGTAACTTAATGAATGAACCACACACAATATTTTAAGTTATTAGTAGCTTGTGGTTAAAGTGTTAAAAAGATGGTGTCAAATAACAAACATGTTAACCATGATATTTGTAACATTAAAACTTAAAACATTCAACAACGTGTTATAATGTGATAATTGATTACAAGGCAATAATCTACATTCAAACTATCGTTGTTGTTGGAATGTCCTCATTCATTTGTATTTGCAAATTAATAAACCAACAACAAAAAAAACATAGTACTAATTAGAGTGAAGTAAAAACCATAAACTTAAAAGAAAAACAAAAAAATTGTTGTGGAGGGGGGGGGAAAACATAGCAAATATATCTGAAATAAACACCAATTTCATTTTCATGCAAAAGTTGGCCAATTCATTTACATTTTTAAATTTAGAAGATTTGTGAGTTACAAAGATTTGAATGCAAAATCATCCTCCAAACCTCAAAAATTCATGCCTTGCAATGCACTAAACTAACAATTTTTCTTGGTTCAAAATAATCTTTTCTTTTTTGTGAGAAATAGAACATCAAATTGTTTTTGTACATCTCTTGAGACTAGCTAACATATATCAATTGATGGTAAATTCATTGGTTGCCAACTTATGACTTTCTTTCCAAACAATGGAGGTCGACTTAATATTAAACTTCGAACTGAATTTTCCAACTTCTACAACATTGGACATTTCCCTCAATTTAATAAAGCCTTCTCAAGGCCTTAAAACAAACATATTATATACTAGGTATAGATCGACCCAAAAAATAAATAAAATAAAATGCAAGCTTGTTGCATTTTGAAATCAATGAAGGAAAGATTAAAAAAACATTCGAGCAAGGAAATGATTATTTATTATCAAGACGCTAACTAACTTGGCATGTGATGAACTCCCAAGATGGACAATCAAATGTCCTTCTTGAGATATAAGGAAGTTGAATGTTTTCCCAAGTGGGATATTGGGCCAAGCAAGGGACTGAAAAATTAGAGGGAAATGTGTGGGAGTTAGATGGAAGAATTCTTTTGATTCTAGATTGAACTCTTCAAGAATTTCCCAAGTTTTTTCTTTTGATTCTAGGTTGAACTCTTCAAGAATTTCCCAAGTTTTTTCTTATGATTCTAGGTTGTACTCTCCAAGAATTTCCCAAGTTTTTTCTGTGTTGGCAAGTGAGAGTTCATGGGTTGGAATGGAACAGGCATGCGTAGTTGATGCTGCTTGGGTACCTGCCCATCATCCTGCTCCCTTACAGCCTAAGGATCCACTACTGCTCCTACTCCACTCTCTGTCTCTGTCTCTGTCTCTCTCTCCCAAAGGGTTTTGTAGTTTATGCCGCAAAGCAAAGCAGGTATTGGAAGAGCTACAATGGTTGTTGGCCCATAGCTTGTCAGGACATCAGACTCTGACATTCCAAGCTCATCACCTAGGCCTCCTCACTTTTGACAAGTTTCAGTCTGTTCTTATAAGAGTGACCGCATCTGTGCTATCCATTCACCACTTGCATAGTGTCAAGTGTGGTGTTGACTGGATCTTGCACATATTCTTGTGCAAGTATAAGGAAGTGTCTCAGAGCAGACTGTTCCATACAACTCCCACCACACTCACCATCTCTTGTGAGGAATGCAGCAGGTACATACACATCATGAAGGATAAACAAAAATCTGACATACTCCAGTTCCATCATTTTCTAAATGCAAGACCACCCAAATCCTGGATCAAAAGTCTCAAATCTGTTGTAATTGCCTTGAAAACATACAGCATTTTTTTATGACTATTGATTGACCTCTGCTAGCAATGGAGGTGGAAAGAAACAAAAATTGCTCAGTGATGATGAGGATGGCAAGTACTACTTACTTGTGTGTTGCAAAGAAGACGCTCACATCACTGGGAAGAAAAGCTTTTGAAGAAACAAAGGTAGAGAAATCGAGGGAAAAAAAAAAGAGAAAAATACTGAATCCACAAGTGATGAGAAAGAGTGTTGCTGATATGATCACGAGCAACATATCTGGTTCTTCCTTGCAGTGTCAAGGTGTTGCTGGCGATCATATCAGCAACTCTCTTTCTCATCACCTGTGAAACGCCAAGGCTTGCTGGATGATTGGCTTCAACAGTGCCCGAGTATTTGTAGTGTCCCTCAAATGTGAGTTTGACAGTACCTGAATATATGTAACGTCCTCAGGAGCAACCGAAAGACAAATTAGTGCTCCAGAGACCATGATTGGAACTTCTATAAATTGCCTTTGTGATACTATCTGATTCAAACTGCAAACACAATGTCCTCCTCCCATCCAAAACCGACATTAGGATAAACAGTCATCAAAGTGAGATGGGAGATAGGGTCTATAATACTTACATACTTCACGTATCAACACTGGCACACTCCCATGTCCTTTCTCATTGAGATTTCCAATGGGGTAAAAGTTAACTTAACTTCACATATCATAAAAAGGAAGCATTTAAGATCTTGATTTGCACATATATGATGCAGGAATAACAAGAAATTTATCCTATGCATAGTATTCTAAAGAACAGTATATTCACATGTAATAGAAGTGGAAAAAAGCAAATTTAATTCACATCAAAATTCACTATTTTAGTTAAACTTCAACACCTACAACTATAGAAATAAACCCATCAATTCAAAACTGAACCATGAATTGAAGAAAGGGCATTGATGATATGCAGCATGTGAAGGAATTGAAAGTAGGCGTTGGATTTCCAGAATTGTAAACAAACCATGAACTCTCTCTATCCTGCCATCCTTCTTGAGTTCTTTTTTCTTCTTGTGTTTTCATTACCACATTTGCAACATAGTGATCCATTTCCCAGACGACACTTCTTTTTCTCTGTTGCTGCTGGAATTGGATTATGAACTTTTGTCTTCTTCTCTGCTGCTGCCGGAATAGAATTATGCAGATTATCTTCCTCTCCATTGCTGCTGGAATTATGTCGTGAAGTTTTTGTCATCTTCTCCGCTGGTGCTGGAATTGAATATGCAGATTAATTTGTAGCATTATCTAATGTATTCATGGAACTTGCATTAAAATTTCCTTTTCTTGAGTTGTTATTTCACATCAAATCAAATGAAGATAGGTAATAAAGTTCATCATTTCATTTTATATCCCATGATAACCAAAAAAGTAATGGAAACCCATGTATCAATTAATAGATCCTAAAAAATTTCATGCCACAAAAGTCAATAGTGAAAATATGTCATTTGATTATTAATTAGAGGAGAACACAAACAATATCATTACACACATTATTAGATATAAGTTATCATGATGTGTAATTGCTAATGATGGCAATGAAATTTTTTATATATTAAGTGTAGATTGCAACAATGATGTTGGTGTTAGGTTAGTGGTCAAGTTTTGACCATGGAAACAATTAGTCAAATGGTCAACCTTTAAAACTTGAATTTTTAAAAAATTACATGTTAATTAATTAATTTTAATGTTTTTAACAAGTCGAAAAGTTATTTCTAGCACCAAATGGGGTTTGGCTTTTAATTTTTGGGTTTGTTTGGTAAGTGGTTGTTGCTTGGACCTTGTGTGTGGAATTTCGACTAATGCAATTCTTGCATGATCTAATCTTCCTAATTTTGGTAATGCATGGACTACTCAAGAGAATTGAAAGGAAATCTTGTTGGTTTAGAATGAAGAATCTATGTTGTCTTTTTTGGAAGCTTCTAAAGGAAGCTTTAAGAGGATCCAAGTTGTTAAAGAGAGGAGGAGGATGAGAAGTTGAAGGAGGGGTGTAAGAAAAAATTGGAGATCTATAGTTGTAAGTAAGATTGGGTATCTTTGGTGTGGGAAGTTGGTCGCAATGAAGATAATTATGTGGAGGTTGGGAAGAGTAGATGTTTTAGGAAAGCAACAAAGGAGTTTGGTTGTACAAATTGGGCATGATGTAGCCATTTTTGTAAACTACAAATGGAGGGTTGGAGGTGAATATAATACGACGAGGAACATGTAGTAAGTTTTAAGTCATGAGGAATTAAGGCATGTGTCTTTGTGATGGCCTTGGGGAGGTTTCTAAAAGAAATGGACATACTCCTAATGTTTTTTGTTGGCCTCTTAACAATCAATAAGAATAATTAATTATTTGCAAGTTAAGCCTTAAGCTATGGTTTTGAGAGGAGTGATTCATAAATTATATGTTGCACATTGTCATCTCTACAACCCAATGGTAGTAGGTCTCAAATGAAGGATAACATTAAGGACTACATGTATATATGCTAAAGTTTAGATTTGAGAGAATGTAACGGGTTTGTGAATTGGTGCAATAGATGGATTCCATATAGTTGGTGCATCTTAGAGTTGACAAGACTATCTAGCCAAGAAAGAAAAATCATACTCTTCTTTTTGGTTACATATCACTAATTGTTGAGATATACATACATAAGTTGATATGTGTATTATTGTTGATATAACATGAAAGATGTTATTATAATAATTAAATATAGTATACCCTAAAAAGTTCATGTATATTTTTTTGTCAAAAGTGCTTTGCAAAGTCAATATATACTTCAAATGATTAATAAACTTTCAAAAAACATGCCCTATGTTCTTTGCTCTTTCCATAGATGGGTTTGTGGGATTGTGCAAATATTTTTTTGAAAAGATCCAAAATGGTGTTACATCTTGAATTTGGATATGGTTCCTTTCAGCCATCACACAAATAGATAACATGATGCAAACCCTAAACCTTATCAAAGGCCTCTAAAATTGTATTATCATCGTTTGGGTTCTTTTGAATTTGTTACAACACATGTTGCCATTCAAGCTTCTTGTAGTCAATCAACCCTTCCCACATGACATTTTGAAACTTAGCTTCATGCCACCTATTGTTGTTAAAAAGCAGATTGTTTCTTTCAATCCAAATGGCCCGCATAATGATTCTTATAAGTAAGGTCCATAAGGAGCTTAATTTTTTAACCCTATTAGGTAGTTGTTTGCTAAACAAACATTGTTCAAGCCTTTAAGTTTTTTTTGGACCCAATAGTGTTTACAGGTAGTCAAAGTTGGAAAAGGAATGAAAAGGCAAGTTCCCATGCCTTAGTAGCTCTTGAACAAAACAAAAATCTATGGGTGACAAATTCTAAAGTCACACATTCACAAGACAGGCAATTCATTGGGATGTTGTGATTAGTGTTGGCCCGCCAACTATTGACTACAAGCACTTGGTGCCACAATAACCACATGAAACATGAAAATTTATTGGCTTTATGTTTGTTCTAGACATCTATCTAATTTAGCTAAAAATTATGGGGGAGGGAACCCTCCCACTTTCCGAGCACATCTTTGGCAAGAGAATTCCTATATTTAATTAGTTGCATCCCTTGCTTGTTCATGTAATTCATTAGTTCCACCAACCTATTCCACTACTAATTTCCAGGGTCAAATGTGAGATCACTTAAAGCCCCATAAAACAATCTCATTATTGCCCCCCTTACACCTATCCTAATGCAAACCTAGACTCTCCTCAAGACCCTTTTAAACACCCGTTGGTTAGCTAGCAATTGAAGTGTCTTGGAGTACTTTCCAACTGTGAATACGTAGACCTCTTTTGGAATGGCCATTTCTTGTTGAATTGAATTGTCAACATATGGTCAGAACCATTGAATAGTAACAAAAATCATGATTGGATTGAACGTAGTTTCATCATTATAAATACCTAGCCACTCCCCCACCCACTATGAGAAATCACATCTGCGAAACGACACCACCCTGCAATTAAAACAAAAAAAAAAACTCATATACAATTGTTATGCAATTATCTTTTGGGTATTACAACTATTGTACAACTATCCCCTTAGAAATATGGTGTATTAATAAATAAATTGCCACATTAGAAAATCAATTAGTTATATTATAGTTATAAATGAATTGAAAATTGGTCTTCTATACAATAATTTATACACATCGTACATACATATGTAGTTAACCATGTTTGACTTTTTTAGGAATAACATTATAGTTGCATGTGACAACTACTTTAAAACTATTATAAATGTGTCACTAAAACAACAACTATGTTACAACTAATGTACAATGTACATACATGTGATCATGCCACGTGTCCACATCTCCACCCACCTCATTATTGAATACATTTGCAATTAGTTTTCAATTATGATTCTCATTGATACAATTAGTATGACCACTAGTGTGCTACTACTAAAGTACTTATGTTCAACTATGTAATGACTATAATACAATTACTTGTAACTTAATAGGGATACATATCCATCAATTATTTATATTTTCATCACATGTGTTTCATTTTGAGTAATTTAAAATGTTATGGAAACGCTACTTCAAGTTTTTAAAATCATCTTTGAAGTGCAAAGGAAAATGAATAATGAAAAAATAACAAGAAAATAAATAGCTTTCCAACTTACAAAACATGATTTTTTTCCTTTTTCTTTTTTCTTTTGATTCCTCCTACTTTAAAACCTCATAACTTTCTTATTTCTTATTCATTTTCAACGATTTAAAGTGTTATAGGCACCACCTAAAGTTTTACAAATAATCTTTGAATTTTAATAGCAACAAAACAACATACAAGGAATTTTGTGGGTGTTTGGGAATTGGCCTTTGTAGCATTTGGTGGTTTGTTTTTTGAATTTTTGACCCCCTTTACTTTGAGGGGTCATAATTTTTTCAATTCTATTATTTTTTGATGATTCTTAGTGTATCAAATGTGCCAATAAAAGGGGTTCAAGTTTTGTTTAGACATAAAAAAAAAATGGAACCTTCCCCTTGGATCTAACTTGCCTTGAACACTTAAGTGTTATAGTTTCAATTCAATTGCAACTAATGAACAACTAAAAGATTTAACCCATATGTTTTTTTTTTGAATCCAATGTTACAAACTGTATAATAAAAGTTTGTTTTCTTATGTTCTCACATTAAAATACATGTGCCATTTTGGGATAAACTTTTAAAAACTTAACCTAAAGGCAAAACATAAAATTTTTAAAAAATTCATGGCTATTTTTTAGTGCATTGAATATTATGTTTTTTTACCTACTTACCTACCTAGGTAAGTAAGTAGGTCCTAGGTAAATACATAGGTATATAGATATTAAAACCTAATAACCTACTTACCTATGGTTATGTACGACCTACTTAGCTACTAATATATAATTAATTAATATGCCACGTGGTAATTCTTTTTATTATGCCACATGTCAAAATATCATACCATCATTAACAATCATAATGGATGATGCAAATCAATATTTCAAAAAAAAATCCAAAAATCTTCATAATGCCACATGTTAAATTTTAATATATGGATGACAATTAATGATGTTAATATGACATCATGGGTGTAATTATAATGGAGTCACATAGTAGTTGAAAATGAGTATTTTTGATCGAGTTGCAATTGAATTACGATGAGTTGCTTCATATATATGGTGAGTTGCAACTTTGCAACTCATGTAATTCGTTCGTTAGTAATCAAGGCATATAAATACAGTGAGTTGCAAGTGTCCTTTGCAACTCAAAAATTGAGTTGTAAGGCCAATTACAAAACACCTTTTTTTTTCTCATAATGATCCCAAGATCTAAGAGGTGGTTATTTTAGTTCTTTGATCCAACATTTAGGCAAGCTACTAATTAGCCATGATTGAAACAATTATATTCCCCTTCTTCCAAAGGAAATAAAATTTTCAATTCATCCCAAGAATGGAAATATATGGTTTCAGCTCTCCATAGATCCCTTAAAGTGCATAGGCCAAACTTGTATAACTTTTGAACTTGAGGAATGGACAATCCAAACTCCAACTTGTTAAAATTAGAACCCCACCATATGCTTATTCTCTTTATGGCCTCAACTACTTGTAGTGGGGATAAGTCCAACTTTTCGACCATTCATTTCCAAGCCTTTGAAATCTTCCCCCATACCTTTGGTCCTAGAAATGGATTGTGATTTTCGATCAAAGCCCAATTCACTTCAAGGCCCCACTTCATGTGCTTAGGGGGTTTGCACATTACTAATTTGAAAAGTAATACAAGTTTGAAGTTTGAATTGCTAGGTTCTATGGCTTTGATAACCCACTTACACAACAAGGTGTCCATAACTTCTTCTGAGTCAATGAAGCCAAGACCTTCAATATTTTTACTTGCAGAACAATTAAACTAGTTTACCCTAGTTCTAGCACATTGCTCACCTCCAGCCCATAACTTTGTTTGGAATAAAGATTAACACTTCCTCATTACTTTCTTTGTGCCCCCCAATATGCTAATGAAAAACCACAAGGTTGATGCCAAAACAAAATTGACGATTATGGCATGACCCACTATTGGTAAATGGATCATGTTCCAAAATTTTAACTTATTATGGATCTTTTTAATAAAAAAGGTGTCCACCTTTTTGTCATCCAAGCCAAGCCTAAAAGGTGTGCTGAACATTTTGGATAGTTCACCATTAGGGGCACCTCCATTTGAACTCTTTTGTCCATGTCGGTTTCTTGCGACTTTGTTTGTGACTCCAATAAGCCATGGAATTTTCCCAATTCAACTCCAACCCATTTATGTTTAATAAAAGTTGTAGCACATTAACAACATTTGACAAGTTGTCTTCTTTTCCCTAGACAATTAAGGTTGTATCATTAGCAAATTGTGAGATAGTTTGTTGCATCCTTTCAACATGGTAATTCCTTTAATCTCCTTGAGTTTGACAACTTTTTTGAACATGAAATTCAAGACTTCCCTGGTAATAAAAAAAAGATAGGGAGCTAGGGGGCACCCATGCTTAACTTCCCTTTTTATTTTGAAAGATTTGGTGATACACCCATTTAAACAAATTGTTGTTATGGCATTCTTGAATAACAACTTTACCATCTTTATGAATTCCTAAGCCATTCCCATCTTTGCCATGGCATCAAACAAGAAACTTCAGTTTACCTTCTGATACGCCTTTGCAAAATTCAGTTTGAGCACAACCAATGGTTGGTTAATGTGTTGAGCCCAATCAATTGTTTCATTCGCTAAAAAAACATTGTCCAAGATGAATCTGAATGGCGAAAATGCAATTTGGTCCCTATCTATTACCTCCATGAAGATTGGTTGTAGCTTCATTTAAAGATCCTTCGCAAAAATCTTGTAAGACACATTTAGCAAGGTGATAAACTGCCAATTGCTGAGATTCTCCTTATTTTCGACTTTGAATAACAAGGTGATCAATCCTCTGTTCACCCCATCGGGAAAACCGCCATCCTTGACTACTACTTCAATCATCAGAAAGTAGTCTATGCCAATTAGATCCTAAAAGAAGGTGTAAAACTCTACCACCACACCATTAGGTCCTAGGGCCTTGCCCTTGGCCATGGAGTTTGTTACTACTTGAAGTTCTTCCAAAGAAAGAAATGAGGCCAACCTTTTATTCATCCCTTTGGAAAAGTTCCTAAGGAGGGAGTCCAAAACCTTACATCACAATTCTTCATTCCTAGGATGATCCTTTTGGGCTTTATAGAGTAGAAGTTACAACAAATCCATTCCATCTCTATTTGACTTCTGGCTATCGCTCCTATTTCATCCTTGAGGTACAAATTCCAACTTTATTAGGGTTTGGTTTAATGGTTGCGAAAAACTCCTTGGTTATAGTGCAATCCTTTTGTTTCCATTTGAGTTTCACCCTAATCCGCTATTTGGCCACTTTCACATGTTTTAACTCATTAATTCTCTGCTTCAGGATTTGTTAGTTGTTGTAGCCCCTTGTCTTGAACCATGTCTTGTAGGCTACTTTGAATGCACTCCAAGTTTTTTTTTAGTTCATAGTCTTCTTTGTAAAATTTTGTAGCCTTTACCTTACAAAATTCTCTATAGAACCTAATGGCTTTCCTTAATTTTATAAAAAATGTAGCCCCTTCCGATTGGGCTTTCCAAATTTTGTGAATTTTCTTTTTAACCTCTTCAAAGAACCGGGTATTCATTTTCCACATTGAGGTCCTTTGAACAATTTTAACAATTTCTAACAGACAACTAACATGATGGCGATTTGACTTAACTCCATCCCCTCTCACATAGTAGCAGGGGCTATCGTTAGCTTGGTTGGAGGCTAAATAGTTGGGAATGTAAATGTAATCTAATCTTGCCATAATTCTCTCTCCTCCACTCCTTTGATTGTCCCATGAGAATTTTAAGCTTCTATTGGATCTTGTTGGTTCATGGATTTCCAAGGCCAAGTTCAATGCATCCCACAAAAGTATTTCCTTATTTGGGATCAATCTCCCACACATTGAAGACTTATCCTCCTTGTATTCAACCATGTTTAAGTCCCCACAAACAATCCAACTATAATCCCTTGGAAATTTTTCCAACAATTCCCACAAAATGTTTTTATCAACATAGTTGTTTGGAGCGTAAATGTTGATGATCCCAAGGTCACCACATGGTAGCCCCTTCAATGTGATTACTTGGGCTTTGTTACCTCTAATGGTTATGTAATTTGTCACAAATTTTGCCCATCTAGGATCCATTAGGATGCATGTCCCCCCTTTACCTATTGTGCCTTGTTGTTGTTCGAACGTGTAACCTTCCTTTGCTTCACAATCCAAAGTACAACATTAAGCCATATAACTTTTCCAATGTTCATTGCATTGTCTATCCAAAGCTTATGTTCTTGAAAACAAAAAATGTCCACATGTGAACCCATGCCTCTTAAGTAATGATGTAGTTTGAAGGCTTTTCCATCTTCATTCAACCCCCATATGTTCTAAGAGACAAGATGCATCTTCATGAGTCATAAATAAATGTTGGAATTTTTTGCCCGTGCTCCCTTCATGTTTGGTAGCTTTAACTTATTTATCAAAACCCCACAAATCATAGATTGATTGCAAATTTGATGCATTGCCCTTTTTTTTAGTGGTGGGGTGCCAGATCTGTTTCCCTTTGTTGCTATTTTAATTGATATGACATTGTTATCCTTTTCTACAATGGCATCTTTATGGCCACTTCTCGATGCAGCAGTAACAAATTGGACTACATGGCCACCAACCACTAGTCTCCCATTTGCATTCTTGAGAGGGCTAAGTTTGTTATTCAAACCTTTTTCATCTTGTCTAATCTTTGTTTCCCCCTCTTGTTCAGTTAGAGGTTACTACTTTGTTTGTTCCTCTTAAGATATGCCACTAATTTGATTTGGAACACCACACTTTTACAAGATAATTAGTGTCTTTGCATTGTGACTTGGATTTATGGTTTATTTTTCTACGATTAGAGCTAATTATGAAGGAAACATATGTGAAACTTAAAAGGGATTGGCTAGATGCGTTTAGCCAACATCCACTAGTTCCACATGCTGCAAGGATTTTACCAATTACATTTGTGGTGCTCTTGCATCAACAACCTTAACAATGTTCTTTTTTTTGTTTTTTTTGTGTAATGTCAACCACTAATGGGTGGTTATTTTGTTCATATGTAATCTCTTCTTCCTTTTCATTATCAAAGACTTTTGTAAACCTCATTGTATCTCTTTCTATAATTGACCTCTTGTTACCCCCTACTTTCTTAGGTGACTGTCATTGGTGCAGTTGTAATTGACACATCTCCAATTTCCTTATCCCTAGTATTACATCCTTCAAATGGAACTTCTTTTTGCACCACAAATTCTTTCACCTTCAAGTCTTGTTGCCCTAGGGTGGGCAAGCTTGGGTCTTGATTTTTTGAGCATTTCCCCACCTCCTCTTCAACCACTAAATTGGGTGTATTTTGATTGCATATATTTGTGATCCTTGAAACCTCATAGGTGTGTTCGCCCTCTCTTTGCCCTTGTTTTCAACAACTACACTCTTATCATTATTTTAATTTCTCTTTCTAGTATCTTCAAATAACCCTTCATTGTCCTCCTAGGGTCTTAACTTACTATTATGTGGAAGTTGCACCACCTCCCCTTCCTTTTCAAATCCTTTGCCTATTTGTACTCGATTAACCTCCATCTTCTTCACCTCTTGATCAACCTTATTACCCTTATCATCTTTTCTATTCCACCTAGAGCATGTTCAACCCACTTTGTTGTGTATTTTTGAGCTCTAAAGGCTTGAAATTCCTCAATGAAATGTGTTAAACTACCACAAAAATGGCATTTGATAGGATATTTTTCGAATTTGACCATCACTACCATTGCTTTTCCCTTAGTTCCACCAATACCAATTGTGAAAACCCATCTTAATTCCAAATCCATGGCCACACAAAATCTAGAATGGGTTGTTGGGGTCCTCTGCTAAGATTCTCCCAACTTGAGCAACAATCTTTTTGCTAGAGGGTCAGTATTGGAGGGGGAACATCTTCAAGGAGCACCACACCAAAATCTTCAGTCCTTGTAGTAGTTATGGGTTGAACATTGGCACCAATTCCTAATAAACTGCTGCACCCCATGTGGGGTTAATATTAACAACTTCTTTGTGCTCTCTACTATTGTGGTGCTTAGGTATAGAAAACCCCTCCTCGCATACATGCAAAAATTGATCACCCCAACCTTTATTGTCACATTCAAAAGCACAACCCAATCAGCTATACGATGTGGAGGGATTTTCGTACCAACAAAGTTGGTGATTATCGTATGTTGTGTGTGGAAATCAATCTCTTGCTGCAGCACCTCCACCACTATATCTTCTCACAACATTTGTTCCATCTCTCATACACGTAATTCCCTTTAGTTCCAGTACAATCCTGGCAGAAGAACTTCACCGAGTGAAGCTTTGAATGGGTTGGGCCTTCTTTTGTGAATTGGTCTAGCACTTAGAACCTCCACATCTCATTTGCTTCTGCCATTTTGGAATCTTCAGCATTGGGTACCTCTCAATAAGCACTAGCTGCTCCAACTTGCCCAATTGTTGGAAGAGCCAGTGCCTGCAAACTCTCTTTGAATGTTGCCGTGATTGGAATTGTTATACCCCTTAACAAAACCCCAAACACAATAGATCTACTCTAAGACAAGAAATTTGTTCACAACTAAACCCTAATCGCTGTTACCTACAAAACAGGATCACACGTGTTGGAAATGCATGATCAAAAGTTTGCCTTGAACTACGAACACTGAAAAGAGGAAACATGCTACTGACTAAGGAATAAAGTAAGCCTATATACTTATTATGGTCTCATTCCACAAACTTTGGTTGCAGACCCGCCATAGCTCTCCAGAAACACTCCTTCACTACTGGTTGGTTTGAGTTTTTAAAGTAAGGAAATTATATTAAATCTCAGTATGAAATGCTGAAACTCAGTACAAAATGCTGAATCTCAGCATTTCAAGCTCAAGGTTCGAGAGGAATTATAGTAGCTGTACAGGTAGGAGCAGTGAAAATCTATGTAGCAGCAGTGGAGGCGCTCAGGAAAAGAAGAGAGAGAGACAGGGTGAAACTCAGGGAACCATCAAGGTTTTGATGGTTCCCTGAGTTTCACTCCCCCTTGAATGCTAATGTACTTTGTTGCAGGTTTTTTTTTGAATCTCACCGTGTGTATGACCAAACTCAGGGTACTAGTGCTGTCTTTTCCTGACTTCACGGATATCTCTATTAGATCTGATAATTGTGTGAATTCAACACCAGTGATGGGATAAGTGTTGTTTCACTTGGACCCATCTGGATGCAATAAACCCAAACTGATCAACAGTCTAATTCCTCACAGTTATATTTCTTATTACATTAGATTTCTTAGCCTGGCAGATTCAGCATTTCTTTGCAAAATATTTAACTATATTTCTTAAATGGGAAAAAGAAAATTCATTCAGGCAAAGCCATTGTATTATGATTTTGCCTGAATTTTGGATTCATTATTATTATTTACATATCTACAAACCCACCACCCTTGCGCCTGGTGAGCTGATGAAGCCATTCACTATAATGGGCAGTCATGGCAGCTCACCACTAGTACCATACCTTCAACTCATGTTTGACAAATCTTGCCAATTTTTATTTTATTTTTGAAAAAATGGGGTTCCAGCGGCCCCAATCTGAATATTTCAGAATTTCAACAATTAGTCTCCAAGTCCAACAGTAAGTTTGAATCTTATTCTCTGTTTTGAACAGGTTCAATGTTTTGGTGTGATTTTTGCTTCATCCTCTACTTGCAAGAAACTGGTCCAATTTTGCTTTCCTAGTTTAACCATCTCTGCTACAACCAAAAACTATTGGTTCAATCAGGAAAGAAAGAGTGCATGTATGTAAATTATTGTCACAATAAAAAGAAGACCTTGGTTTTTATTCTGTTCAAACTAACTGCACTCATTCTTGTTGTGTTTTAGATTTTGTTTTGGGTCGGCTGGAATTCACACCCAAAATGGTTTTGTTGGAGTTTCTCTCTGTACAATGGCATCAATGTAATCAGGATGTCAAGAAACAAGTTTAGTTGAGAAATGAGCAATCCCTGGCTGGCCGATTTCAATTTCTATTACTATTGGGTTCCTCTGTAATTTGCTGTTGAAGAACCTGCATCATGTGAATAAGCAGTAGCCATCATGATGGGCAATATGAGACATTTTACACTATGGTGGGTTAGCTTCAATTCTTGGGCCGTTTAGCATCAATTATGGAGGGGTACTTTTTTCTGTCTTGATACAGCAACCCATAATGGTTCATTTTCCTCAGTGGGCTCTTCAAATTGCTACCCAAGTACCAGAACTTGTGTATGTCAGTCTGGTATGTTTTGAATACAAGGTCCAAGTGCATTCCAACCTGCCTAGATGGTAGCTTCATCTTGTGCACAACTGACAGGAAGCCACCTGCTTTCCACTTGGTGAGCCCAAATGCATGTGTGCAGGCACCGATGCAGCGTGAAGCTTGCAATCCATTCTTCAGGTGTGCCTTGTTTGTGCATTGGCGTGGCCCACAGATCCCTAGGTACATGATCCCATCCGCAGCAGCCAACTCCATCCCTTCCAGAATTGCATCATGTGCATTGATGGGTGTCACTTTAGGGTTCAGTGCAATGTCGTTCTCAAAGAAGAAGCGCCACGAATCCAGTTTAGCATTCCTGTCATCCACAAACTTCTGGAACAAGTCGAGGAAGCTCATGCGGTTGGAGAATGCCTTCTTGGACCTGTCGTTGTGGTATCTTCTGGAGCCATGGTATGCTTCCAGAGCCTTGTCAACTTCCTCAGATTGGTAAGAGAAAGGGATGACACGGTGTACCTGGATTTGCAGATCGTCCAGCACCTTCTTTGAGTTGTTGAAGCGCTCATCCAGTGTCCCACTAAGGATGTAGCCTTGTATTATACCAGGTTTGTCATCTCCTTGAAACTGATCTACAGCTGTGGATGATGATGCATTCTCAAGTGCTTCCAACTCAGATTCCAGTGTGGAGCAATTCAGGGTTGAGCTGTGTAGCTGCTGCAGACTGCTGGTGACCCCATTGAAGCTCTCTTGTGCAATTGCACGCGTGATTACTAAGACCGATGTCACCAAGCACACAACAATCATAAGGTGCAGTGCTGTAGCTGTCTTGAGATTCTTTGGGATCATATTCACAAGCCTAGTCACACTTTGTGCAAACCTTGACTGATCACCTGCCACATCCAAAGTATACATATCACGAGTCCATTTCAGCAAACCTCTGGGATTCAATTTTCTAGAAGGCTTTCAACATTTTTTTGGGTTCTAAATTGCTTGAAGAGTAGTGACAAATCCCACACTGACACTCCAGACCAAAATACATTCAAACTACACTTGATTACTACTACATCATGAAGCTCACTCCAAACATATTCCATGGCCACTTTGGCAGGATGCTCATTCCTTGCAAATGATTGATCCCACAACCATTTGCTTCAAGTAGTTCTGGTGATGGGAAGAATTATAGCAGCAAGACAATATCTTTGCACTTCACCACCCTAATAAATATGCATCCAAGAATGTTTTTTCCTTGGAAACAAGGAAAAAGCAACTCCCCTTGATCATCAGCCTGCAGACTGTTTGTTGGGTCCACCTAAAAACCCAACTTAGAATTGCAAGGATTATGTATTCTCTCACCAGGATCCTCCAGGGTTGCTATCGAGAAGATCGACATCGTCCCTGTAAAGCTGCTCCTTGCATCCAGTGCAGTACTGAGAAAAAGCAATTTGCACAACAAACCCAAACCCAATTAGTCCTTTTAAACCAGAAGATATATAAAAACCAATTGGGTGCAATGATTTCCACACAAGAAAACAAAAAAATATTTTCCAAAACAAGAATTTCCTTGAAAGCAAATAGACTCTCTCCAAACAGTTTTGTCTACCCCAACCAGCCAGCCAGCCAGGCAAACAAATACAAGGCTGAAAAAACAAAAATTCACATGATCTAAGCAAGCAGCAGCTATGATGAAGATGATGATGATGCTGTGTACATCAGTGTAATTCTAAGTGTGCAGGCAAAAAACCTCACCAGCAGAAGAAGACAAGATTTTCAGTTGCATCAACATACGCAAAATCCTTCAGTGTTCAATTCTTTTGCTGCAATTAATTCTTCAACACTCGGTTTAAGGAAGCCCCACCGCTTTGTTTCTACAGGATCTGGAGCAGAAAGGAGGCGCCTGCATCCAGGCAGCGGAACTTTGTGTCCGAGCTCTAAACAGAAGAATCCGGTGCCTGCCACAATACAACACGCTCCAGAACATGAATTGTTATGGATTTGAAGCTCAACAAAAGTGCAGATTTTCAGAATTGTAGGAAACCAGAAAAGAGAAAAGAAAAGGAAGATGACGAAGAAGAAGAAGCAAAGACGTGATTAGTGTGAATCATTACTCTTAATTAAACATGCTTAATTAGTCATTAAATTAAATTAATCATAAAATTTAAGCCAATGGCGCAAGCTTAAGAGAGAAAATTAAGTTATTCTGGAAATGCAAAATGAAAAGCAAAAATTGTAATCAAATTACAAAACAGGATCAGATTTTTTTTAATTTTTAAATTGTGATATAATTCTACCGTTTGGACGATTTTTTTTTTCTTACAAATTATTGACAATTAATTCATGCCATAATTATTTTTCTTACAAATTATTGCCAATTAATTTCTTTGGGTGCTGGCTATTGATGTTCAAAACTTCTTCAACTGGCAACAAAAATTTAAATTTAAATTTAAATTTAAACTTTTTTTTTAAAAAAACCCCGAAAACCGTAAGATCAATTAAACTGTAAAGACCTTAGTTCATTTTTCTAGTGTAATTGGAGAGCACCTTATGGAACAAATTTTTTTTTTTGATTTTGATGTGGGGGAGGTCATTTCAAAAGACGGAATACCCACAATCGGAGGCATTCCATAGAGGGGAAGGCGTGCTCTCCGGGTCCTCAACTAATTTAATTTGAGGGTTGTAGGCTTGAGGGTATGGGCCTGAAAATAATTATGAGAGGAGACGGCCTTCCTGAGCATAATTACCGGACACGTTTTTTTTTAAAAAATTCAAATGACGAAAGGGGCGAGTAATCATGTGATTAGTGAAAGAAAAGGCGAATCTTTCGTGCATTGAGATGCGTTAAAATACAAAGCAAAATACTTTGGAGTGCTTTCTCATCAAGTCAAGCGCGCAAAGTATGTGTCGAAAGCACACATGCAATGACAAAAATGGAGCGAAAAGTATGCGTCCAATGACACCCCCCCTCCCGAAACAAAAAGAAAAAAAAGCAAAGTAAACCCCCCC
>Ga0209611_10003601_pt1 | contig 26761 bp, 32 predicted proteins | sample S1TSphgellanicum_3_FD_187693 | JGI IMG/M metagenome (GOLD analysis project Ga0209611, IMG submission 187693) | Host-associated microbial communities from peat moss isolated from Minnesota, USA - S1T2_Fc - Sphagnum magellanicum MG (SPAdes) (version 2) | ecosystem: Host-associated > Plants > Peat...
CTGTCTTCACCCTCTCTTTGGGCCTCCTTTCACCCCCTACTCCCCTCTTGCAGTGGTATATGCAAAGTAAAGAAATTTTAAGAGATTGCAAGACCTCAATGAAAGAGGTTTTGCAAGATATCATTTTTTTCATATTTAACCCTTTTTTCTCTCCTACATATGTACATACATCCCTTTTTTTTTTACTCACACCTACCATTTTCCCTTCTCCCTTCATTTTTAAATTTTTCTTGGCTGAACCAGCTCCACTTTTGTAGTGTTATTTTGAGAGAAGAAAAAAGAGGACATACAATATTGCATATATTGTTGTGTGTTGTGTTTATTGATTTGTTTACATTATTTTATATGGTGTGTAAAATTATATAAGCATGTGCATTATTTATTTCAAAAAACATACTTACGCTTACCTAACATGTATGTCAAAACTTTATACATATGCAACATAAGTATAAACAAACTTATGTCAAACCACACACAAAAGATGAGTTGAACAAGGCTATAAAATATTTAAAATATCCCCAAAAAAATGTATTCATCATATGAACAAGATTAACCCAAAAGAATCTTATGGACTAAAACGAAATTGATGCATAAAGTTTTATCTAAAACCGGTGTTGAACAAACTTAAAGTGATTGAAAGATTATTTTTTGTTATCTTTGTTTGGGAACCTGGCTCAATAAAGCATGGTGAATCTTACCCTTCACAACCAAAGTGAAACAAAAACTTCGAATTTTTGCCCCATTATTGTTATTTTAACCAACCACAACTATAACATATACAAACCATAGCTCCAAATTGGAACACTCTTCATTGATTTGTTCAAAATCAACCCATATAATTATGTGATACTTTTCTCGATGTATTCCATATCCAAGTGGCTAGTTCAATAAAAATTTGGGGTTGAAGCAATCATCAAATCTACATTGTTGTAGTTGATTCGTGTGCATGATTTAATATCTACGTACTTCATGGGAAGAATTGTTTTTCTTTTTGTCACTTGCCACCCACAAAGTCAACATTTTATGACTTTTGTGTATTAATGACTTTGTGATATACATTTGGCATCGATCTATTTAGCTAGTCCACAGTTGGTCACTAAAGCCTTCAATAGACAGTGTATTTGAGCATACCATATACAGCCAGCTAGTTGAACTCAATACTTGTTTTGAGATTGGGTCAGACACCCAAATGTGAATTGGCAGACATTCCCAGTGAAAAAGTCTTATATAAGATTCACAGCATACCAATTGAACTGTTATTTCAGGCTTCACCACAACAGCAGTATTGCTGCAGTGTGCAAACCATTGATTACCCAAAAAGAAAAAGCCCAAAGGTTTCTAACGCATCCCTTACTGTCATTGAATTTATCTGGCTTAGCTTCCTACCTTGAATGGTTGCATTGCAACATGGAATGAGAAACACAATCAGAAACCAGTCAGGGTATCAAACGATGAACTTCAAAAACCATGTTCCAGTTAACACTGGACATAGATTCACATTGGGAATGAGGATAGGTGTACAGGGATTTTGCTGCTTGGATTGCATTGACCATCCCTGCACCCTCCCCCAAAAGTGCCCCCATTTAAGCATGTCAACTCTTGAGCTTTTGCATTATATTCATTGATTAAGGTTCTTGACATTAGTTTGGGCAGCAAATGGAAAACTGACCAAAATAATGCACTTTGGTATGAGTTGATCCAAGCACCCACCCCGGATTTATTGATACATGAGAGTGCGCGCAGTAACTACAAAACATAAAACCAAACCTGACACAAAAGAATGAGTGCAGTCGTAACTCATAATCTTATCAGTGTCACAAAGTGCAAGACAATCACCTTCATTGTGAATAACAGTAATGAGCTGCCATGACTCCGGGCCAACTTCATCAGATCCCAACAGAGGGTATAGACATATAATAGTCCACACAGAATTTCAGGTAAAAAATTATGCAAATATCTGCATCCTGAGTTTCTGTCAACATGATATTTAACACCTTATGCAGATACTAAATGGATACCAATTGTAAGAACACGGCTTAACAGAGACATAACCAGCATGCTACCCAGACTAATAATGAGAAACAGAATCCACATGAAACATAGATGGGTCAAAGGCACATATTGTAAAACTGGAGTAACAAATTAAACAACAATGGAGTTATCAGCAAGATATACACTAAACACATGGGTCATATAATCAGGCTTACCAAAAAGGCTTCAACAAAATTATATCAGAGAATTTGGCATTGAAAGCCATGAATCTGACCTAAAAACCCTGTCCACATCATCTGTTCAGGTTGACGAAAAGGAGTCCTTAGTGTCCCACTCAACTGGGGAACAAAAAAGAACTGAGCCAAAGCATTGAAAGAAAATTAGCATTGTACATCAAGATGCATACTACCACTAAGTTCCTTTGCTGATTGACATAATGACACAGGAGCCTTGATTTTAATCCTCCTCCACATGACAAATTGACAGGAAGATTCCATGAACTGCACAGAACTCCCAAAACCACAGCCAAGGAATTTGATTGCAATTCCATTTGTCATCAAAACAACTCAACCTATAATATACCCCAGCCCCAGCCGTGTCCACCATTGTTCCTGATCCAATGGCGAGCAAACTAGTTCACCAAAACAGTGATAGTAAGAAAGTTCAAATGAGGCACCACCATGGGAACCCTCTAGTCATCACCAAATGTCATTTTCTTTCCTGCACAGATAGAACAGTTTAATTAGGTCCTCAGAATGCTGACAAGATGCCTACAGAATAAGTGGTTGGCATGACCATTGAGATACACTTGACCACAAAACTTTACATGTGAAAGACTGGCAATCTGTGATCATTGCAAATAGTAAGTTCTCCAGGTGTGAAGAATCTGACATTCACATATGGTAACATTCTAGATTCTCCAGCAAAAAGAAACTCAAATATTATACATAAATTTGAAGTGAGCCTCACAAAGTCAGGAAAAATTCAGACCTGTTCCAGCCATGCTCATGCCACGACCCCCATTGCCTCCACGACCTCCACGACCCCCACTGCCTCCACGGCCTCCACGACCCCCAGAATCACCAAAACCTCCTCTACCCCCTCTTCCTCCTCTCCCTGTCCACATGAAATGAACTAGACCATTGTCAACTAGTTCTCTTTCTTCATCATGTTCTTGTTTGATTGTCCATGAACATAAACATGGAACTTCACTCATAGTAGCATAAAAATATCTTCACAAGTACTGAGACATTTCCCATGCTTACAATTTAAGTCAACCTGAATAGCAGTGAGAGATGATCTGACAACAGGTCTAAAGAGATTTCAGATCCAATTGCATACCAGCAAGGAAAAAGACAAAACTCAACCCTAAAAATCCAAGGAGCTTTTTGAACAATAACAAATCACATGCATGTTCAGTGACCTTCCACAGCAATATCTATGGCTCTGACCAGCTATTACAGCACACCCACTGATCATCAGCAATCTCGTAAGCCACAAAGTTTTTGGAAGAGGTCAGGTGGGATTTGCAGCTTATGGGTTGCAAAGACCATCTCAGATGCCTGAGATTTGTGTAACTCACCACGACCACCACTACGTCCACCAAAACCACCACCACCACCACCACTGTAACCTCCTCGCCCACCACTGCCACCGCCGCCACCGCCACCACCTTCACCAGCTAAGTCAACACGCAAAGAGCGCCCATTGTAGTCCGACCCATCCAACTCCAGTGCCTTAGTCAAAGAATCCTTGGAGTCAAGGACTATATATGCAAACCTGTAAGTGCAGCACAAGGACACATGATCAGCTGGAGCTCAACATGATGCAATCCATTCTTCCCTGATTGAAATACATGTCCTGGAAGATAAGTGTAATTCATACAATCAAAAGATGGGTTTCAAAACACACCCCCTGATTTCCCCTGTCTCTCTATCTGTGGGAATTCGAACATTGTGAACTTCACCAGATGCGCTGAAAAATTCAGTCAACTCATTCCTGATCTGTAAAACAGCCAACTCACTATATGAGATCACTGGCAAGTTTCAGAAGTGCAAGTAATAAGAGATTGCAACAAACAATACAGGATCTGTTCAGGAGCAACAGTTGTTGGCTTGATTGCATCTGGCTGCTAAAGAAACTGATCTACTCACTGTGTCTTCATCTTGGAACTTGTCAAACCCCCTGACAAATACAGTCCTGTCAGCTCCTGGCCTTGGATTTGGTGTAAAACCTGCATTTTCACCACTGGCATGCAAAGTTTGATAACCTGAATGTCAGTAACATAAAAACGCTGCTGTTGTGACTCCACTGAAATAACAGTAGCCACAGCCACATGTGATGAAGTACAATTGCTCTCAAAATTGTCCACTGCAGAACATGCCAACTTGATCTCCCACAACTCATATGTTCTTGAGCAAGTCCTACAGGCCAGGCCAGCACTCCTCGTATATGTTGAAAGTCACAAAGAACAGAGAAATAATGAAGAAGTTCAGTGACATACGCAGGTGAATTCCAGTTTTTGCCTGAGCTCTGGGATCTGTCTTCACGCTCCCGTGCGACTTCACAGTGAACTTCCCTTCCTTCTAAGTACTGGCCATTCAATTCAAGTGCCTGCAAGAAGCAGCATGGAGATATGAGATCAATACAACACCAAATGACTGTTGCCAGCTCAAATACTGGAATAAGATTATCCACAAGCATTGCTTGGCATGGGGATGAGGTCCTGAGGACATCACCTTGGCAACACCTTCCTCTGTATCCATTCTTACAAAGCCAAATCCACGACTCCCATTATCATCTTGAGCAATATAGACATCGCTCACAGGTCCTGCAGCCTTGAAAAACTCATACCTGGAAAAACACCACAGCAATGTCAACCATACTGCTTCAACAAGAGACAAACCAGTCTTTATCTACAATTTGGTGGAAGCAAAACCTCCTGGAACACTAAAACCACAATTATAAAACGTTCAATGAGCCATAGCAGCACAAACTGCTCCACATGAACACTTACAGAGTGTCTTCAGTGGCTCGGAAACTCAGATTCCCCACAAAAAGCTTCTTGCCACCACCTCCACCTACATTGGATTTGCTGCCAGGTGTTTTCACCTGCATGAAAAGGACAGCTTTCACAGTATGTTTCAGCTTGAAAAAATATCACAACCAACAAGAGAGAGATTTTCATGATTGGGTACACTAAAGTAACTGTGTATGGAATTTGGTATGTAACATAACCTAAAACCAACAGTGGAAATACCTCTGGTTTCTTTTCATCCTTTTTGTCCTCCTCTTCCTCTTCATCCTCATCTTCCTCGTCATCATCATCAACAGCTTTGGTTTTCACATTCCCATTCTGAACCTGTAAATCAGAAAGTTATTGCAGTATTACAAGTAGCATTGCCAGGATTGCATGCCACCACCTCCCTTGTCCATCTTTCAAAACAGAAGTTAATCAATCCTTACTCAGCTGATTCTGTTTCCCTTTCAAGAGAATGACCATTAGGCTTGAAAAAACAGATGGAAGACAGGCTAATTGATCAGAAATACCTTGGCTTCCTCCTCACTTTCTTCCTCACTGTCATCATCTTCATCACTACTCTCTTCAGGTTTAGCTGCTGCCTTGGCCCCATTTTTCACAGGCTGAAATTGCACAAACACAATCAAATGCAGTTACAGAACAATACAACCTTACTAAATGTCACAGCATCCACTACACAACACCTACAGTCAGAGGTGATTTGCAAGATAAGGAAGACCAGACGCACCTGATCATCATCACTTTCATCCTCATCACTGTCATCCTCATCATCTTCAGTATCAATCTTGGATTCAGGTAGTGCAGCTTTGGTAGGTGCAGCTTTGGTAGGTACCTGACTTACAAAGCAGAAAAAACACTTAGATGTGAAATAAAACTTACAGACAATATTGAATTTATACTCCAACCAAAATACAAACAAAAGTGAAGACTCGATAAAGATATAATGATGCGCAAATTTTGATACACACCTTTTCATCCTCACTTTCATCCTCATCACTTTCATCATCCTCATCCTCATCCTCGTCCTCAGTTTCCTCCTTCTTGGGAAGTGCCTTTGATGGAGCAGCTTTCACAGGTGCAGCCTTCACAGGAACCTGGCTCACATGATCAAAATAAAGCACTTCTCAGCAACATCACACACATATGATATCCAATACCTCCAGAAACCAAACTCATGTCTACACAGCTACAATGTAAAGCCCTGTCTGCTTTCAAAAATGCCTCCTATGTATTGATTGAAGTTCACACATAAAATTGAAACTCTACATTTCTTTCCTTGCATATTGAGACACTCATCAATGCTAATCATCTTTGACTGGTTGCAAACCTTGAGTACTTGGATATGATCATTCCACATGTTAAAATTGCATACATCATGTGCACACCAAGACCAAGGAAAATAGAAAATATATATTAGAAACAAAGAAGCATGGCTATACCTCTTCACCCTCACTTTCATCCTCCTCACTTTCGTCCTCCTCACTGTCATCCTCATCCTCAATCTTGTCACTCTTGACTTGTGCAGTCTTCACAGCTACAACTTTTGCAGGTACCTGACACAGTTGGGCAGCCAGATTCTCAAAACCTGAAAACCACTGACTAATAACCAATCATGAACTCTACTAGCACAACACAGAATCACAGGATACCTCATGCACATGGTTGAGTATCCAGAGAAGGCAAGAGCACACAGAGTATTGCAGAAAGAGAGAGGGATCCCACAGAGGAAGAGAATGCAAAAAGCTGAAGAGAAAGCTAACAAAGCTTAACAAAAAGATAATATCCTTCTTAGAGACAAATCTGAAAGTATTGAGTGGGATTATAGCATCCACATTCAATGAAATTTGCAGTAACCAGCAGAATTAAAGAAACTAGAGAGAACTATGTGCATTGCTGAATTAGCTTGGCACAACAATAACCAAAGGCTACAATTTTCAAGGGTAGGACAAGAACGTCCAAAACTCAATCCAGAGCTTACCCTTCAAGTCCTACACTCTATGACTCTGTATTCCATGCAAGGCATATAACTAAAGCATAAGCCAGACCAAATGGAGATTTCAGAAATTTGAACCATGATGGAATTTTTACCACTTCTTCCTCCTCACTATCGTCCTCCTCCTCTTCTTCATCATCGTCATCATCTTCTTCTTCACTGCTTTCATCCTTCTTGGGAGGTGCTTTAACTGCTTTTGCTACTGGCTGCATATACAACAGTTGGACTCAAGAATGTAACACTCTCAATAAGAGAAATGACAGAAAAATTACAATTCATAAGTCAGTACTCTATAGTGAAATCCACCAAATGACTAGAAATCTTTAGACTACAGTACGATAAAGCATCACACCAGAGTAGTACACCATCAAACTTGGAGCCGCCACCTCCCTCTATCCAAACTATCATACATCTCAACTCACAATCCCATGAGAAATCTCAAAAACACACCTTGGCTTCTTCCTCTGACTCACTCTCCTCTTCTTCTGAGGTCTCATCAGCTACTGGTTTTCCATTCTTTAGAGGAACAGACTTCACAGGGACCATCTCCTGCAAGAAACCAAAGGATCATGGGAAGGTAAGCAAGAAATGAATTGCTTTTTCACTCCTGTCCAGTATAACAGAACATTAGCAGAACCAACTCCAGTCAACAAAGTCAGTGGCAGAAATATACACAAAATGATGGAGGTTTATTGTGAATTACCTCGTCTGAAGATTCTTCCTCATCCTCATCATCGCTGCTTTCAGGTGCTACAGGCTTCTTTACAGGGGCTGCCTTCACTGCCTTGACTGGCTTCACTGGGGCCTTCACCACTGGCTTGACCACAGGCTTTGGTGGCTGCAGAATATAACAAGCCAGATGCACATAAGCCAAGAAACTATCACAAAATAAGTAAGCTTGTGAATTTCAGCATGCACAGATAAAGCAGTAAAGAGAAGCCCAGTGAAAAACAAGAAAACACTTGTCAGCTGCACATACCACCTCTTCTTCATCTGACTCCTCCGAAGATTCTTCAACCTTGGGAGGGGGTACAACCTTCTTCTCTGCTTTAGACTTCTTGGGAGGTGGAGCTGTCACAGCCTCTTCCAACACTCTCTTGCCTACATCAACAACATTGATTGATTGACATGGGCAAATAGTTACTGTCAATTTGCACACATCAAATGAGAACATAACTAGAAATATCATACTTTTGAAATCCACCAAAAAAAAATTTCAATTTGTCCAGATTTTGGTACATCCTGTGTCAAAGGCAATTCTAAAAATCTGTAGAACAATTCATTCATCAGAAAATGGAGATACAAAGGCTCTTGGAGATTCTTGTGTCTGTCTGTACGCATGGAGAAAGTCTCATCTCTGAACAGGAACCAGTTTGAGTTGTCTTGGCAGTGAAATTGCATAAGAAAGGGTGTGCCCAATTACTGATAGAGCAGCCAGACAGTACAAGAACAGATATTTCCCTTCCAAGGCGCAGGTTCCAAACATATGTAATGTTTGTTTTAACAACCTTTAGTATAAAATAACCATAGAGCAGAACTAAGTACCTGACTTTTTCTTCTCTACTTTTGCAGGCACTGGCACAGCAACCTATGATTTCAATTCACACACCACCAACACAGTGTCAGGGTAATGTCTGTCCAACATGATATGGAAGTAGTCAACAATGTGCAATCGCATGCAGAACAAAGATGCCCTTGTCTGAACATTGGACAGCCATTGTAAAGAACCCAAGAATCTAAAACCCAGCAGGTTAGAGATGCAGTGGAAAGAAATGGAGGGCTTTTTGCATGCATACCTCAACAGCTTTTTTCTTCCCCATGACTACAGAATATTCCACAGAGAATAATGTGACAAGAAACCCTGCAATGACAAATGGAAAATGATTCTCATTTCACAAGCAAGTGGACCACAATCCAGTTTTATTCCCCAATGATTTTATGAGGTCAAACTAACAGTTTGATTAAAAATAAAAAGACATACATGACACCCTGGCTGTAAAGTATCCAACTACTAAACCCTAGGTGATGAGAAAAGGCACAGGGCATGAAGAGTTCCAGAACATAGACTATCTTGACCACAAGCAGAAAAAGAATGTTTGTGTGGTATTCAAACAGAAGTAGCTGAATACAACCACAGCTAAAAATATAAACCTGACATATCATTGAGAATTCAATACTGCTGGCCAGAATAAAATGCCAGAGTCTCATCAATTCAAGACTCAGGAAATCCCAAGGTACAGCCCTGATGGCCCAAGTGCTGTGAAGTTGGACAAAGCTAAGTTCACACAACACAAGGAACCAAAATAATACTTTCCTAACTTCTTGATTTTGGACAAGACTGGTGTTACTGTAAGAAGGATTTGTGTATCTTCCAGCACGAGCTCATCCAAATGTGTGACAGAACCACTCACCCAGAAGCAAGCAATAGCATGGGGACTGTGAAATGAATAGCAACACACAAGACCTGATTTCATTGGGAAAAGAAAAACCCTATCAGTGTACAACATCTTCCCGGTTTCAGACAGTACTCAGAAGACTACAAAGAACAGGAGAACAGTCAGGGAACAGGAGAGACTTTTCACAACTCCCACACATGAACCAAAAAAAAGTATCCATGTGACTGTAATTTTCCTGAAGTGACGGGAACTCAGAGATGTGAACCATAGACTGTTCCTTGCAACCTTCTTGAACGGTCATTCTAGAGGCACACCTCATATGCCACAGACAGCACATTTGTAAAAGCATCATTCAAAACCACAGACAGAATCCGATAACAAAGAACAAAGCACGGACTACTTTCACATCTCAAGAAGCAAGCAATGAGCATACCTGTCCCCGCGTGACAACAAAACTTGACATGCTCTAAAACCCGCGGCTACGAGTGTCGTCCCACATAATAACACAAGGACAAAACCCTAAAGCTTTGTGTGCACATCAATCCACGTTCGGAAACACGAAAAGCGAAGAAACCGAGCGTAGGACTCCCATTGCTCTATGCATGCAAGAATCAAACTCATACCTGAAAAACCCTACGTAAGTAGAACTGGAACAGCGTTCACAAATTAAACAAAACAAAAGTAAGACAAAAACTTATTATTGCGCTTCTTCCGAAGCGGATTAAAAACACGCAAAGTCTGCGTAACGTTACTGTAAACACGCCCAATTCAGAGGTCGCGACTCAAGACACTTAACCCTCGTAGACCATCTAAAACCCTCATGGACGAGAATCCAATCTCCTTCATCACACCAAATGAAGGTGGGAAAAAAAGAATTTAAGAATTTTTTTAACCTGTAAAATGCCTTATAGAATAATGCTTCTTCGAAATGGTACCCGCGCATGCGATGTCGATTTAGTTGCGATGCGTAACACAAGTTGCACTTGCGAGCTTCTCTCCGCAGTACATAGATAGACAAGCGCAACCAAAGCTTAAAACCAAAAGAAGAGGGCGGGGAGGGCGGCCGCCGCGGAAACTCTTTTCACACGGGCGTCCGTGGTTCTTGCTCTGTCTCATTAGGGCTACGCTGGCGGTAAGATCAAATGTAAATCCAGGTCCCGAGAAGGGCCAACTTTCAGTACCCTTTTTCTCACCCACGGTGTGAACGAACATCCGAGCTGTTCACACTGGGTGTTTTTCATGAACATTCAATACATGGTGCTTTTTGACCCTAGAGTGCTGCCCAGGTTCATTTTCTGTTCATGGGCATGCCTTCACTAGTTCTCTTCATTTTCTTCAATCCCCAAAAAGACTCATTGCAGCACTCATCATTCTAGTCAAACATGGACACTTAGGTCTTGATTCAAATTGTTTAATGCCCACTAGTTTGTTCACACTTGGACACTTCATGTCTCAATTGCATCACTACATACCCATCAATTCATTCACACATGGACATTTGTGTCTCCATTGCTTCATTTTGGTGCCCATTAGTTTGTTCACATTTGGACATTTCATATGTCAATTATGTCACTACATACCCATCAATTCATTCACATGTGGATCATTTGCGTCTCAATTGCTTTGTTTTGGTGCCCATCATTTCATTTATACGAATGTGTCATCACATCCGAATTGTTTCACTTAGTACCCATCATTTTGTTCACACAAGGATGTGTCATGTTTCAAGTACTCTCAATAGGTGCCCATTGTTCCATTCACACATTCCAAGACATCTTTTGTCTAAATTTGCTTCATTAGGTGCCCCTTGCTTCATTGACACTTGAAAATTTCATGTTTCAATTGTTTCACTAAGTATCCACCCTTGTGTTCACATGTGGACACTTCCTTAGGCACCCATTGTTCCATTCACATGTGGACATTTCATGTTTCAAGTGTTTCATTGGGTGTCCCAATTTCATTGTTCTTTTCACACATGGACACATCATGTCTCAATCACTTTGTTTCACGCCCATCATTCCATTCATAAGTGGACATTTCTTGTACATACTTAGCTTGTTTTGTTTCATGTTTATTAGCCTCTTCAAAAGTGGGCAATTCATGATTTCATTGTTTTGCCTGGTGCCCCTAGTTCCATTTGCACACAAACATTTCATGTCTCAATGCTTGTCATTTTCCTTTCACATGGACATTTCATCTTTAAGCTTCTTGCATCCAATGTCCATCTTTTGAACACATTGAATTTTTTTAATCAATAAAATGTTTTAATTTCATTCAAGTCCTGCACATTAATATAAATTTGCTTCTTTCATTTAATGCCCATGCTAAATGGATTCAAAACATGTTTTCTAAGTTGCACATGAAGAAACTTTTTTTCATCTTCACACATTGCAATTACAATTTGATTTTATTACATTACAATCACATTTGGTCATCTTAAGTTTCCAAGTGACTTGTTACACTAATTAATGACCAATATTGCTAATAGTTTGTTCACTTACAAATATGATTTGGATTTTATTTAATTTTTAAATAATTTCAAATTGTTGAATTGAAAAATTGAGATAACTTTTAACTTTATTCACATAATGCCCTATAATGAATTAATGATTTTTTTGACAACTCTTCAATTTTCAACATGGTACATGAATTAAACCATTCATTTTGAACACATTGAAACCATTGTTCATGGGTTGCACTTTACATTTACCATAATTTATTAAAAGGTATGTAACAACTTAAATTTTCATATTTATATTATAATAAATTAGTGATTTTTTTCACATTTTTTCAATTGTCCATATGTGTTCATTAATACAACCATTCATTTTTAATATGTTAAAACTAGTGTTCACATGTTGCATCTTGAATTTATTATAATGTATTGAAATACCTACAATTATTCAATGTTTTCCAATTATATTTGAATGATTAAGTGAGTTTTTTCACAATTCTTGAAGTATTAACATATATACATGAGTTGAATCATCCACTTTGAATTTAATGAAACCATTTTTTAAATGTTGCATATTGTGTGTATTAATATATATTGAAATACACACAACAACTTAATCCTTCGCATTTATACTAAGAATGAATTTTTCTTCACATCTCTGAAACTATTAACATTTGCACATGAATTGAATCATTCATTTTGAATATGTTAAATCCATTATTCATGAATTGCATGTTGCACCCGTCACAATTTATTAATGTGAATATATTAAATTTTTACATGTTTCACATTTATGTTTGAATGGTTTCGTGATTAGGTCAAAATCTTCATGCGCACAAATTCTAGAATATATGTAAACCTCTAAGTTATAAATTTTTAATATATAAAATTCTAGTACATTAATTTAAATTAAAATGTATTTTTTCACATAGTTTTTTTAGCATGATTAACAAGTTTTTTATTACAAATGTTCATTATGTCACACCAAAAAACCCCAAAAATAATCCACAATTTTTTTTCCCATTTTTTCTATTGGTATATAAGAAAAAAAATCCACGATTAAAAAAAATTCATTAAATTTTTAAATTTTTTCTTTTTGTGCTTTAAACTTTTTTATATTTTTTATTTATCAAAAAATTTCCATTTTTTATTTAATGTTTAAAAACCAAATAAATGAATGGATTAAAAATGGAGGTCATAATAATGACTTCAATTTTTTTATTTTTTATTATTTTTTCAATTTTGTGGTGTTGCTCAAAGTCATCCACAAAAAAATTAGCCATATTTTAGTTATAGAACATATGTGGAGGTATAAAATTGTTAAAATCCTTTTATATTTTGGCTATGGTCCTACAACCCATTGTAAAATTCTAACCTTTTAAAAAAATTCGAGAATTTTGGACGTAAATTTTTTTAAATCCTTTGTTTATGTTGATGGCCCTTTTTTAAGCTCGCAAAATGGTGGAAATTCACCCAAAACAATAATTAGTTACATCATTAATTTTTGTTTAAAAATTCAAAAAAAGTGGATAAGGTTTATAACAATCTCAAATATTGTGTAAATTTTTAAAAATAAGTTTGATGTTGGAATTGTTTTTGGGTTTTAAGTTGGAATTATTAGAATTATTTTAAGTTTTTATTCATTAGGAGTAGCTTTTTTTCCTTTCAAATGGTGATCTCAATTTTTTTGTTAAAGTATTGTTGTTTGCATTTTCCTTGAATTTCCACTATTTTTTGAAAAAAGAATCACTAAATTACGAAAACTCAACACAAAAAAAAAGGTTAAAGGGCATTTAATCCAACTATTTAATGCCAATTTTTCACCAAATTAAGTACTTAAAATTTTTTACAAAGATATATATATATATATAGTTAAATCATTAGAAAAAATGATATTAAAAAAATTGTTATATATATTTCAAATTTGTGTAATTTATTATTTCTATTAATGTATAATCTACTTATATAAAAGAATCGGTGTGTGTCCGTCCGTCCGTCCGATATCCTATTGGCTGGAACTCAGTCCGATATCCTATGGCTGGAAAACTCAGGGTAATGGGTATCACTCAGTGTCAGGAAAAATCACTCAGTGTGATGGGTATCACTCAGTGTCTGGTTTGTTTGTGAGGAAAACAGGGTCCCTCAGTGCAATGGGTATCACTCTTGGGTGGGTTGTGAGAACTTTCGGTGAGAGGAAAAGTCACTCAGGGTATCGGTATCACTCAGTGTAATGGGTATCCTCTTGGGTGTGTCCGGGTTTAGGGTTTTCCTTTTTCCGGGAGATTTTCCTTTTTTTCTTTCGTTTGTTTTCTTTCTACCTCCTGGTAAAACTTTTCCCCTGATCATTTTGCTTGCAAAATGGGTTTACCAACTATAATCAATATGAAAACACATGTTGAAGGAGTAGAAGGTCCAACCTCACTATAAACTGCACAGAAAAATTCAAATTTGCAAAATTTGCAAAATTCAGAACTTGCATATAGACCTTAAGTGCAGTAAAATAAGCACCTATTTAAATGTAGCACTGATATTGATATCATATGTACACAATCTATCATTATTGCCAAATATGTTTTCAACATAATATCAGGCCAAAAAGCATTTTTAATTATTTTTTAAAAGGTTGAATTGAATTTTGAGAAATAAAATTATTATTATTTTACACCTAGTTAATGTTGCTTAAAAAAAATGGTCTTGAGAATTAAATGGTTATATTGACTATTTTAATTAATGTTTTCTATTGTGGCCAATTTTTTCCAATTTAAGGGGGCAACAACATCAACATGTGTTTTTATTTTTTTTAAATTGTCAAATTTAATATATATCATCAAATTTTTTAAACAAGTTTTAATAATTAACCATAACATTGAAAGATTTAAACAAGTTTTTAGTTCCATAACTTGTCTATAATCAAATGTGGTTAAATCTTTTTATGGATGATTACCATTTGAGCACAATTGCAAAAGTGATCATATCAAGGAAAAAACGTGCAATTCCTTAAAAAATGCATGTATATTTTACATAAAGAAAATAACATTTTAAAGACTTAATGAAGGCATTATTGAATTCACAAATATTATAGGTTAATTTAAACAAAATGGTATTTGTAAAATTTTCAATTTATTGATCACATGTTATTTTAAGTTGGTTTTTTATACCCTTTAAATTTATTATTTATAAATTATAATTATTTGAATTAAAAAATATTGAAAAATTTTCAAGTTTTCATTTGTAGCATTGTGAATAAACTTTGAAAAACAAAATGTATTGTAAAGTTTGAATTTGCTAAATAATTTCATTTTGAACACAATAAATTTAATTTTTGATTTTATGTTTTAATTATTAAATGTTAATAATTATTAAAATTTTGAAATGATTTAATGATCAAGACCTAGTTGCATTTCCATGAGGTTTTGGGTTCAAACTTTAATCATGGATATGTTCATTCATTGTTATGAATTTTTTTTAATGCATGTTAAGAGTTTTCCTCCATGTTTTGGCTTCTAACTTGATTTTTTGTGTTGTTATTGCATTCAAACCATGGTGAATAGGTTGGTCTTATTCATTTGTTCTTGTTCCCTTGGGAGCTTTCATGAGTCTCCAATACCTTTCAAGCTATAATTTAATGTGTTGACTACCAAATTTGGGATTGACATCATTACAAATGATGTACCCTTCAATAACATTATTATTTACAAAATCCAAACCTTGCATCTCAATGGAATTCCTTGAGGTGGCCCAAAAGAAAAAGGTTTCATTTTCCTTTCTACCATACTACAAGCATGTTGTGTTGCCAATGACCTTGTGGTTGATCTGATAGTAAGAACATGTAGACTTCAATTTATGGCATCTTTTTAGAATTTGTCATTTGGTTTGAGCTACTTTTGTTCAAATTTTTTATTCTTCATTCATGCAAAATTTCCAAGAACTTCCATTAAAGCTTGCCGAGGAGCAAACAAACATATCCTTGCTCTTGAAAGAGACAAAAAGTTGTTTGAACATGTGTTGAAGCTAATGGCTAAAGAGTGCCCTCATGATAATTGTGGTCTTGCTCAACTTCATGTTGAAACTCCAAATGATTTTGACTTTGATGATGATGATGACATGTTCAATGTCGCACCTTGTGGGCATCAAGATTTATTTTGTAAATAAGTGTTTGTCGAATTTTGTACTTCAAATTTTTGAATAATACATTCTAGTATTGTTTGAAACTTTTGTTAAAATCGACATTTCTAGGCTAAAAAAATGATCACATTCATCATTCAAATTTTCTTTGTTTGTCCATCTACTTTGGGTGCCCTTAAGAAATTTGTGGTGCCTTGGGTTGTCCAACAATGTGACTCCTCCTTAGCATTGAAGGTGTCTACCATTTTTTTGTGCATGAATACTTTCTTCATAATCCTTCTCGAAGTCCACATCTACTAGTTTAAATAAATTGATTGGAGCTTTTTGTGTTTTCTTACCATGCTTAATTTGTTGGTTTATTATGTTGAGTTGTACTAGCCTATGCGTAATTTCCACATTGACAATCTAATATTTTTAATTTTTCATGTAAGTTGTAAAATGTTTTAGAACAAATGAATGTTAATTTGAAGATGATTGGATGACATCCATGTATACATTCAGACATAAATTGCACATCTAGCATGCATGAATGCCATTTATGTATGAATGTAGATGTTCTTCACCAACTATGGATGATGGATTTCATCATTTACATTCATCCATAGTATCCACCTATGTGCATCCACCATGTTCACATACATGTGTGCAATACATACATGGGGAATATACATGATGTGTACATAATGTTATTTGCAATGGATGTTATTATTCATTCATTCATTTGATTTTCATTTGTAACCCCTCCCATGCACTCTATGGAAGTGCACACTCCTCGTAAAGACAACCTCTCGTAGGCAAGAATCAATAGACGGAGCACGCGTGATTGGCAGGGGTATAAATAATTGCTTTGGCTACCTACAGATCTCTACGGCTATTGCTGTCTCTCTCGCGCCCCTTCCTCTCGCTAGTCGTGACGACCACGGACCACCCTCTCTTCCCTTCTGTCGTCGCATGCGACATGCCTCCTCCTCCATCCACTCTTTGCTCTAGTTGCCATGCCAATGCTCCTGCTGCACGACTTGTGTGTCGTGTCTCTGTGTGTGCGCTCGCCGTGACAGAGTTTGCGTCGTTCTTTTCTCTCTCTCTCTTTCTCTGTCTCGATTCTTTTTTGCGCTGTTTTGTCAAGGTGCAGTGCTACATTCGCTCTCCATTTTTGCATTCATTATTGACTCCTCCATGAATTAGCTTCGGCTGCAGGCTTGTTGAATTTTGTGTCGTTTCTGTGTCAATCTAGTCGTTGTTTCTGTTGTTGTTGTTGTTTCAGACATTATTATTTTTTTGGTAGTAGTGTATAATGTCGGAAGGGGGCGATAGGAAGGCGTCGGAAAGAAAAGTGTCGGAAGGGGGTGATAGGAAGGCGTCGGAAAGTAAAGTGGCGGAAGGGGCTGATAGGAAGGCGTCGGAAATGAAAGGTTCGGAAGGAGGCGATAGGAAGGCGTCAGAAAGGAAAGTGTCGGAAGATAGGAAGGCGTCTGAAAGAAAAGTGTCGGAAGGGGTGGATAGGAAGGCGTCGGAAAGTAAAGTGTCGGAAGGGGGTGATAGGAAGGCGTCGGAAATGAAAGGGTCGGAAGGGGGTGATAGGAAGGCATCAGAAAGGAAAGTCTCGGAAGATAGGAAAGCGTCTGAAAGAAAAGTGTCGGAAGGGGGTGATAGGAAGGCATTGGAGGTGAAAAACGAAGGTGGAGAAGCGAAAAAGGAAGCGGGAGACAAGAATGCATCAACAACGGAAGCCAAAAAGGAAGGTGGAGAGGTGAAAAAGGAAGGAGTGGAGGTCAAGAAGGCAGCAGCAGAAGTCAAGAAGGCAGAGGATGAAGATGTTGCAATCATACGAAGTGTGTTGTCGGTGCAGCACGTGCCCGTGGTTGCGACAATGGCGTGGGACAAATTGCAGTTTTTGCTTGGTTCGCTTTGCGATCGCATCTCGTCTCAGGTTCCTGATCAACGCTCTCTTAGTGTTGTAAAATTTCAGCAAACTGTGCACTTGTTCGCTCTTTCTCTTCGAATAGCGCATGTATGTCGAAAATGTATAAAATTCGAGCTCTCGCATTTGCTCGTCGTTCGATGATTCTTGGTTTCCCTGCGTACCGTGATTGTTGTTGTCTGAAGGTTGTTGTTTACATGTTTCAAAGACTTCTTTTTGTTCCCAATGTCATGTGTTGTTCATCATGTGTCCACCTGAGTATGGTACTCTTGGAGGAATTCTCTGCAGGCGACGCGTTTGGAGAAAGCAGAGGAGCAGGGCAAGAACCTAGCTAACTTCAAGGACGAGCTTAATCTGCTTTGGTACAAGGTTTCACTTATCTGTTTACCATGCTCTTGCCACTCTAATAAGATTTGTTGTTGTCCATTTCTTATTAGAAGCACTATCCTACACTCTAGGCAATATTTTTCAAGCAATATTTTGGGCCTCTTCTTTTAAAAAGGTTTGCTAAAGGAACACGTGGTGTCTTTGAGACAATTGCAGCAAGAATGCTGCAGATGTGGCGAATGCTGATAGAGCAGTTGAGGCAGAAAAACAAAAGAAGTTTTGGGACCAGATTGAAGCACGTTTGACAGCACTAGAGAATAACATTGCACCCCTGCAGACAGGACAGATGCCAGTGCTGGTGGCCCTTCCTGACCGCTTGACCGTTCTGGAGACAAGAACAAACAGTTTGGAAGGAAATTTTCATGATATGGAAACTCATGTGTCACAGATGGATGCTGACTTACAAGAGCTAGATGCTGACTTCACTGCCAAGGAAGCGCGGGACAGTGGTTTGAGCCCACAGGAGATGACTGAAAAGATCAAAAATCTAGAAGCTCAGGTAAGTATGTTTGTAGTTATTATTTAGCATATGAGTCACAAAACACTCGTCTTATCTGATCTCTTGAGACTGCTGCTACAATAGGGTGTTTGTAGAGAAACTTGCACAACTGGTTGGATTTTGGTTGAGGAAGTTCTCATATTCTCACCACCAAATCTATTTGATCCTTTGGCACATAATGATGATTTTACTTCTCAAAACCCAGCTCATACAGTTTCTAGGCCCTTATTTCTTTCTTACAATGGACTGATTTCTGTACACAATCAATTTTTTGCAACCTGTTACAGGTCAGGAATTATCTATGGTGTGCACATTAGATATGTCAGCCTTGACCAAGAACATGAGTTTATTGGTTCTGGCAGATGATTAGATAAGTATTTTGGGTGTTGTTGTGCAGTTAGAAGCATTCCGGGAGCTAATGCAACAGGTTACCAAGGCACAAACAGCTGACCTGGAAGCCATTCAGAAGGCACAAAGGGTAGAGTTCCCTACTATCCGTCCATAATATGGGTCCTGCTTTTCAGATACACTGAACACTTTCATATCCAAATACAGGTTAGAGGTCACACAATTGATAAGCAAGTGCTCCTCTCATGTCACATATTGCATCCTCAGTAGAATGAAGGTGGCTTCTGTCAGATCCTACGGTCAGATTTGGAAGCCAAGCCAGTGGTGCGTGGTGAGGGCAATGATGGAATTACTGAGTTGCAAAAACGTCTTGAACGAAAGGCTGATGTGGACACTGTTGAGCAGTTATTACGTGGCTCAACAAAAACCAAGGAGGTGATATCAGCCTCATTTCATGGTTGGCTGGATATGTGTGTGTACTGGGTGGGGCCATTCAAATGTGATTTCGCTCACAGTTGCCTTGATTGCAGGGACTTGAGGCTCTAGCAAAGGCAATCGATGAACTAAAGAGGGGGATCAGGAGGTCATCTAGGACCTCTGTAAAAATGGATGAACCAATCTTACCCACGGTGTGCACTTTTCTGTTTTGCTGTATGGTCAGGGTCTAATTGAGCAATGAGCGAAGTCTAATTGTTGCAGATATCATGACATAAAAGCTAAGGTAGATATTCTGATTGGATATTAAGGATGATTCCTTCAGTTGAATAATCCTTCTGTTTTCTGTAACTGATAAGAAACTTCTGGGATTATCTACATATTTTGCTGTGATCTCCTAATAGGTTGGAGCAAGCAGCATCTCTAGTTGAAAGAGGGGGAAGTCCAAGCATACCAGCTCAAGAGCTCTATTTTCATGCTTTACTAATGTCATTTTGTGCTCCTCAGGGTGGCGACCTTGTAAGTGAACCTACAGATGCAGGTCTCCTTGATGCCCGATGCAAGAAAGTAGAGGATCAATTGCAAATACTGGTATTTGTAACCTTCACTTTGTGTTCATGTGTTTTCTATTCAGAGATTGCCTGAGAGTAGCCTGCTTCCATTAGACAGTGATGATGGAAAAAAAACAATTGAGAATAAATCAACTGCTAAGATTGACTGCAATGTTGGTGTTTCATCACATACACCAGGTAGTTTCATCCAAGGCAGTCATCTTCATCAGAATACATATTTTTGTATTGGCTGCATATGCACTCAGATCAATTTGTCTATATATCCCCTGACAAATTTCAGAGTTTTGCATCAACAGTGCAAATTATGGGGGACCTGCTCCTAGCATTTGAAGACCACAAGGGTTGGTAAGAGGAGTAACTCCATTTGGTTTGTGGTGTCTTTGTGGTTACAGGACAAAAAGCTGTCAGCAAAGGCAGACCGCTCTTCAATTGATGATCTACAGTTCAAGATTGCTTCCACAGGAGGTGCTGGAGGAAAAGAAGATCAGAGCAAGTCTGATAGCAGTGGCATGAAGGTAAGGCTTTGTCTATTGTACATATCCTGAAAGGAAGCAAACAGTGGCATTTTCCTTCAAATTCAAAATTTCAGAAATAAGGAAACCATTGTAAGAACAATTTGGTCTAGCTTTAGTTCACCACAGGAGATCATGTGATTTTTCATACTTTCATTAGATTCCAGATTCTATCCATTGTTTAGTAGAACCAATTAGTGAAGTGAAGCAATGTCCTGGCATACATATATTAGCAATTCAGAAAACCAAGTAGGTGCTGAATATCTTCTGTTTTAAATTGGTGTAGTGCCATAGAATTTGATAATGGTTGGGCCATCTTAATATTGAAATTCATGATGATGGAGTTTGCATCTGATTAATCTCTATCTTGTTCTTTGCAATCAGAAAGAGCCAGTCAAAGCTCTAGAAGCTCAACTCTTACTGTTAGATTAAATCCACTAAGCTGTTTGTATTTTTGCTACAGTAAATGATGAGTAAAAATATGTCATAACAAAGGGAAGTGCTCCAAGTTGTCATAGTATCCTTGCTGATAACAAGTCTCATTCTGGCATGGCCTTTGTTGAAACTTAGTGTAAGTAGAGAGCATGTTTATTAAAATAAAGGAGAATTGTAGACATTGATTTATCTGAGCATGAATGTTGCAGGATTTGATAGCCAAGAAAGCTGATCGTAATGAGATGCTTGAGCTGCTAAAAACCTCAAGTGCTACCCAAGTTGAAGTAGGCTTTTGCTGAACTCTGTTCACATAGTATCAGTTTGACCGTAATGATTGTTGCTAGTGAAATGTTGACCAAGCATGGAGTTGTGTAACTTTACTGGCTGTTTGATTATAGATGGAGGGACATGAATAATATGTCTGAGAGTAGGAGTCTCACAGTGAATCCAACTTGTCAAATGATTATTGCAAGTTTCCAGCAATTTGATTTTTGCTGAAAAGGTTTCCATCTTGGGACTTTCCAAGTTAGGTCACCAAAATTTTCTTATTTATTATCTGTTTTGACAGTCCCTGGACAAGTTATACAAAGAACTGAAGGAGAGGCTCAACATTTTGGGCAGCTCTGTGACTGCTTTGGTGAGCTTCACAAACACAGCTTGGGTTCCATCACACCCACACTGGACACATTTGATGTTAATCCATGATGTGGTCCATCCTTGATGCTGGATTTTACTTGTGGTAACTTGGATATCAAGCCAGAGAAGCTCAGGAAGTAAGAAAGAGTCAAGGGAGTTGTATGTTTTAATCTCAGGGCTGAAGCTACAGCCAAGCCAAGATTATTGTTGGGGCATGTAGGCAGAAAGGAGTGACTTGGCAGTGTTGCTTGCCAAAAGGGCAGAACAAATAGCACACCCTGTTGCTGCTATGCAAGTGGGAGGCCCTCCTGAAGATGAAGAGATTCAGTTTGTGGTGAACGAGCATGCCAACCGTATCATGATTTATGCAGACATGCTTCTTCAGTTACAGGTTGGTGGCTTCTGTGTGTTATTAATCACTTAGCTATTATCATCCATAATTTTTCATTCAGACCTCAAAACCACCTTTATAAAGAAAAGTATGCCCAAGGTTCAAGTTGTGAGAACCTAGGAGTTACTGATTATTGTGGGGGAGGGATATTCAGTCAGACTGTCACTAGACTTTTCAAACATTTTCTTACAACAGTCATTGCTTACCATGTGACTGTGCAGGTGGTGTTGGCGAGCAAGGCAGACAACACAGCTTTGGCAGCTTTGCGTGAAAGCGTAGAAAAGCAGAGGGGTGGGGATGCCAAGGTAACTACGAATTTATTTGCTTTGCTGATCTTTGTCTGTTCAAGTTGTTCTTTGAAGGCAACTAGCCCATCAAAAATACTCCTGCATGTGTGGATGATAGTGCTGTCATGCTTTTGCACTTGGTTGTAGCACAAGCTCGCTACATTATATCATACCTTATGTTCCACCTAATATGCCACAGTGTAAGACAGAGGCTTGTTGTCTTAACAATTTCATGATTGCAATAAAGACTTCTTGAGATGTTCTGCTCACTGTAGCTGGTGATTGAGATTAAGGCATTTGACTCTAAATTGAGATGTTTATTTGCTTAATTGCTTGTATCAGGGAACTTGTTTTACCGAGGAATTCGAAGTCCCAAATGGTTGTTCATCAAATTGTCTACACAATAGTATAGTATAGGCATTGATTTCAAACTCAGATACAACAAAAATAGTTGTCATCAGCCTTGTGTGTCAGCTTGCTGTGGATTTGTCTCTTGGATAAATGTTTCATGTTGTGTCAAGTGAGAATCCTGAATGGATGCATGTGTTAACTATCAGGCTGCATTGGAGGGAATTACAGATACCATAAAGAGCCATGAAAAGATGTTGATGAAGGTATTTTCTGTACTGTGTGTTGCTCTAGAGGAGGCTAGTTGTTAGTAGGCTCACCATTTTCTGTGATTAGTAATTTGCTATGTTGAATGCGGTGCCCTGAAATTGCTAATTGGGTCATACATTTGGCTCATATATTGGAAATGGCATTGTAACTAAGAGCATCCATGCTAAGTAAAATGCTCCTGCGGTTGGTCAAGCACTGTCTAGAATGGAATAAATACAAGTAGAAGGGGAAACATAGCATTTCAGCATTCACTAAAATGGGATCATCACAGCATATTGTCTTGGTATATTAGACCAAAGGGAAACAAAAAGCCTTGGGATATCACTTACTCACTTCACATATAACAGGTAGGTGGGAGAACCAACTAACAATTCCTAACATTTGAGAGAGGTTGGCAGTTGTTGGAGGATGTTGGTGTACTTGGGAAGGGTGTCCTTATCATGTCTGGCCATGATGTTGAATCTCTGCCAACATCTCCAACTAGTACCACAGCTGTTGTAGAAGGAAAAACATTGGCACCAGCATGTGCACCTCCACCTGCACTTGCACCTCCACCCGCACTTGCACCAGCACCTTTGCCTGCAACCACACCCACACCTGCACCAACACCTGCACCCACTCCTGCACCTACACCCACACCTGCAATAGCACCAATACCAGAACCAACTCTGGCACCTGCATTCACACCAGATGGAAATATTGCAGAGATGTCACTAGAGCGACCTTTTTCTCCCCAAATGAGGTCATCAGCCACATCAGGAAGTCCTCGAAGACCAACACGTATGGCAGGGTCCACCCAAAACAGTCCGCAACGAGGCTCAGCCATTCGCATCACAAATGTATCAGATGCAGCACAGGCAGTCAGCCAGTCAAAGTATCATGACACTCTTGGTGTACTTGAAGTAAGTCCTTTCTTTCAACATGGATGACTTTGCAGACAGAATATAGCACCAGGATGCATATGCCATTCTTGGTTTGCTACAGGTCTTATTGGACTTGAAATGGCAACGCATCTGTGCCAAGCAAGTTACAAAGCATGATGATGACAAGGGATTAGGTACAAAGTTGTTCCTGGAGATTGGTGCAGGAGGCATTGAATGCAAGGAAAATTGAGCCCAAGGAGAATGTAGCAGTTCTAAGGAAGCTGGTGATTGAGGTTGAGAAAATGGCAATAGAGCTGGAGAACAACCTTGCACTTCTTGACAGCTTAGAGCAAAGTAAAGCGGATAAGCTTGATCTACAGGCAAAAATCTGCCTTATCTTGATAATAGTCCACATATATGTTAGTATGCTTCTCAAGAATACTGTGCTACAGTTGGTTGAACCAAAGGGAAATACAAAGCACCAATTTGTCTTGATGTAAGTGTACTAATGCTTTTTCCATTCATGCAACAAGTTATGCAATGAAGAAAAGGAATTTTTCAAGATGTGGAAGATAGTGACAAGTTGTTGCTTTCATGGGAGACTTCACTTATTCTTATGTAACTGCTTTGGTGTGCTTGTTCTTCTTGTAATTGCAGGCATTGACAAAACTTGTAAAGGACCGTCTCAAAGCAATGGACAATGCTATGCTCTCTGGCAAACCTTTGCTGGGATTCAAATGCATGTATGTCTTCAAGCTCTCATTGATGTACCGATTCCTCATGTATATTTGTTTGTTGCCAAAAGGTGGTGCTTAAAACTTGTGATATGAATCAGAGTGCTGTAAGTCACCTGGATAATCCACCTACAAGAATACGATCCATGACCCAATAGCATCAAACCAACTAGCTAAGCTTGGGACAGCCATCTTGCTTGTCAAAGGCTCCAGTCCCACCTAGGTGTGTGCTATGTATGCCCCTGACAGTCAAGCCCAGCCATAGGAGGGCCACGTGTCCAACAAGTGTTGGAAATTGTGGAAAGTCAAGGGTATAAAATGGCAAATTCCTGTTATTGGAAAGTGTTATCTTCAAAAAAAAGAAAGAGCTCTTTTAGTGTGAAAGAACCTCATTATGTTTTTCCATTTAGGAGGATATTACTGTAGGTACAGCCCCCCAGTTCAAGAGAACATGATAGAAGTCTACAACCTGAGATGTGTACTAAAGAATTAAAATTGGCAAGGTAGAGTTCTGTACACGAAAATATGAACTCCATAGACCAAAATTTTGAGGGAGGACTGGAGGTTGGACTGGGAGTATACCTGTGGTGACTTTTTGTTTTTTCTTATGATCTGATGAACCAAGCTAAATAGTTAGACAAAAGAAACCTGTATTGCTAAATTACTGACTGTGACAATGACATGATGACATCTAACTGTTGGAGTGTGTGCAGGTCATGTGACCACAATTTAGACAAGCTCAATCCAATTCGTGCAAGCCATATTCCCACTGGTGTGATGCCACGGAGTTTCTTATCAATGCTCTCAGCAGAGCGAATCTTTTCCCAGGTGTGTAGTCTTTTTTGTCCACAACAAATAGAAGCTTTCTTAAATTTTTTACTTTGTTAGACTCTGAGAGGAGTGGTCAGGAGATGCAACTTGCTGACTCTTGCCTTGGTGGTGGGGAGGGTAGGATAAGCGAGATGCATCACCACCACGAACACCTCCTACAACACCTCCATATGAATGGGCTGGGGAAAAGGTTTATTCAATGCAGAAAGGTGGAGGTGCTGCACAGGGAGACAATGGGATTCGGTCGAAAGATCGAAAGAGTGTTAGTAGTTGGGGAGCTGGGAGCCCTTACAATGCTACCTTGCCTCGTCGAGTCTCCTCTGCTGGGCACAAAGAGTCCAAGGCCTAAGCCACTCCAATCATCGTATTAACTCCTTACAGTTTTGTACTTCTGGTTTCGAATCATGCATTCTAGTGAATGTGATGTGTGGTGTCAAGCTATAAGGAGACCACTTTGGTTTTTTCCCCAACAGGATGCCACTGTAAGACCCATGATCCGCTGAACTCTTAAGGTAAGTGCATTATCCCTTTGGTTGTTCCTTTGCTATATGTACTCATACAAAATTCCAGCTTTTCATCCCCTTTGTTAAAATGTGACACCACAAGTCCTTGAGGAGCATAAATCTTAGTTCCAATAATAATTTGCCCCTCCAAAGACTTGCAACTTTTCCAACAATGTTGCACGGTTTGAGCTGACAATCGCAAATCCTACAACTTGAGAGTAATGTTTTCAGATCATAATGTTGGATGGTTTTTAGGTTTTTTTAAGACTTGTCAAGTCCAGGTTTTTAGAAGAGTTTACAAGACCCGCCCTGGTTCTTTTAAATTATTTTTCAAGAGACCTAGGCAAGGTTTCAAAATTTTGGGGGAAATATTTTCACTAAAAGTTTCAAAATGGCATGTCTCATGCATTTCAAACCTCTTGGTATTCGAAGATTTTCACATGCCAATTTTCAAAAGCTATCTTATTTCAAACTTGTAATTTTTCAAAAAATAATAATAAATTACAAAAAAATGTGGAAGAATGAATGTGTATGCAAGATTCAACCACAAGATGGCAAACTTAAGCATGATCTATTAGACTTCTTTTCCTTTTGATGCTAAATAAATTCATGAATATATGATACATCTTCACACCTAAAGTTCAAGGATCTCACAACTATCTTATATATTAAAGTTACATGTCTGACTGTCTGTCTGTCCGGGCAGTTTCCGGGCATTGCTCGGACCTTTTTTTTTTCTTTTTTTTTTGGGTTTTGTTGTCTGTGTCAGTTAAACTGCCCGGACCTTT
>Ga0209611_10003602_pt1 | contig 26756 bp, 23 predicted proteins | sample S1TSphgellanicum_3_FD_187693 | JGI IMG/M metagenome (GOLD analysis project Ga0209611, IMG submission 187693) | Host-associated microbial communities from peat moss isolated from Minnesota, USA - S1T2_Fc - Sphagnum magellanicum MG (SPAdes) (version 2) | ecosystem: Host-associated > Plants > Peat...
GGATTCACACAAATTTGCAGCAACCAAGTTTTCTGGTTGCTGCAGCAACAGGACACTTATATGATCAACTTTTTGCTATTATTGTTTAAAGATATGGAAACTCAGATCAGAAGCTTGTTTTTTTCTGATGTGAGAAATGATCACAAAATCAAAGCTGATCATCCTTTTGCACTACAGAGGTTTTTTATTCAAGCTTTTTGAGGCTCAGAGTGGGTGTGGGTGGGTGTTCAATGAAGCAAAATCTTTGTAGTCAAATTCCTGGATTGTTTAGAGATTAGATCCCTTTCTGAACTGATTAGATTATAATCTACCCTCCTTGATCATATGTAATGTGTATAATTTAGAGAAGGAGAAGAAGAAGGGTCTACATTTAAACCCTAGACCTTAAACCCTAAATTTAGACCCTCCCTGGATTCAAGGCCACAGTCATGAGGCCTGCAGGCCGAGTGGAGAGTGTGGTGATGGCTCCTGCACAAGGTTAACACAAAACAAAAGCAATGAGAAAATGCATTGCAAAAATTTCAATGGTTCTTTATGAATTTAAAACATACATTTGTTTTTATAGATCATAATGTTTCAACCTTCCGTGGAGAAGTTATTTAATAAATGCTTTTTGTTATAAATTCGTTGAAATCAAAACTGAGATATATAGGCAAATTTTGAGCATGTTCTTGGTTGTGTTCGAAAGCCTTTCATTGAATAGGATGTAATGAGAGTGATTTCTAAAATATTAGACCTGAGGCATCGGAGATATTGAATTTTGAGTAATTTTTGTCATTGAAAATTTAATTAAATAAAAAATGGTTTTGAAAAGAAAAATTATCTGGGGAAATAATTCACACTCATGCCAACAACACAAGGTATAGAGATGCACATGGAATATTGACATTTGCTTATTTATATTAATGAAGGAGGTAATTTGAACTTTCTTTGTTTTTGTTTGTCATGTTGAAGTCTCCCGAAACCAAAACACATCTTGTTGTGCACTATTGGTACCATTGGGAAATCCTTAACAAATAGAGGTGCATTGGTTTGGTTTCCTAATGTTTTGACATATGGTGAAAAAGTTATTGAAAATTGAATAAATTTTTCATTAAAAATTCATTTAAATCAAAACTCTAAAAATTATTGGGGAATTTGGGCACACTTTTGATTGGTATTAGAGAGCTCACTGTGAGTACGATTTAATGATGGTGATTTAGAAAATTTTAAACCTAAGGTGAGAGAAATATTGAAATTTGAGTAATATTTTCATTGAAAATTCAATTAAATGAAAAAATGATTTTGAATTTTCAGCGGCAGAAATCACTTTAAAATCAATATTTCCCACATTTTGAATCCAGATCTTACCAAATAAATTCCAATAAATCCTGCTCGTCAAGATCTTTTCCAACAACACAAAAGGCACATTCCAATTCCTCCAAAGTTTTCAGCTATGATTTAGTTTAATTTTTAGTAAAGAAATCATTCAATATTCAAGAACTTTTGCACCACAACTCCAAACGTCATGAAACCAAAGCCCATGCACCCCTCCTGATCAAGAGCTTTCCAAAGACAACAGGAACATGATCTGAAGCATCCTGGTTTAGTCGATCTCATAACTGCAAAACAAAACAAACTACCTTGCTTCATAGATAGACTGGGTATCAGAAGAAGTATAAAAAACAAGTGGTGAACTTTAGACTTGCAACACCCCAGCCCTCAAACATTGTCATACACATAACAACCTAAAGTTGGACAAAGTTTTTGAAGAACTGAGCCTAACAATTTTCTTTTTGTGTTGAATTTTCACATTGTGGTGACAAAAGAAAAATGCAATGCAATAGTTGACCAATTATTATTTTTTGAATTCGGTAACTAGACAGGTCCAGGTATCAATAACCCAATAGCTATGTATTGATTTTTTGAAACCCGATAAATAACATTGAAGCTAAATGTTGATTTTTTGAAACCCAATAAATAACCTACTCACCTAGTATTGAATTTTTGCTTAATAATTGACCTAAATTTAGGCTAGGATAACTTGAGACAAGGAAATTTTATTAAATCTCAGTGGGAAATGCTGAAACTCAGCATTTAATGCACAAGGTTCGAGAGTAACCATAGTAGTTAGTTTTACAGGTCGGAGCAGTGAAAATATATGTAGCAGCACTGATGAGCTCAGGAAAAAGGAAAGACAGGATGAAACTCAGTTTACCATCAAAATTGGTGGAAAATTTAGTTTGCATCCCAGTTATTTCGCTGTCTAAAATTTTCATTTCCGGTTACACGTTTGATACCCTATTATGCCGAAACTGGATGTTCTAGGCCCTTTAGTTCTTGCCCACTAATTGCGAGAGTTTTACAGAGAACTCTAATGTATCACATTTTAGGGTTTGTTTGACCTTATTTGGCGCCAAAAAGAATTTGGTTTGAATTTCTTCATCCTCGTCTCCACAACCCCCAATGACAAATTAGGGTTGAGAGCTTTGTGTTTAGAGAAGGAAGAGCTCTGGGGAGCAATTTAGGGTTTGGTGCTTTGTGGTAAAACAAGGAGGAGCTATGGCGAGCAGCAGCAAGAGCGGTGGGGTGTTGCCTTGGCTGGAAGGGTTGCAGCTTTCATGCCAATCGCGTGCGTTGTTGCCCCTTACCGACGTGCTCCACTCTCTCTCTATCCTGGCCTCTTCTTCCTCTTGCATTCTCGCGTAAGCTCCTTTACCCTTTCCCCCCCTCTTTTCCTTCTTTTCCTTTCGACCTCTCACCCCATTGAACCCGTGAATTCTCTGTAAGAACTGCTTGGTGATGTTTGGAGAGTAGTAGTACGGCCAAGAAAGTCTCCAATGCTCTTGGACTCTAGGTTCAAGGAAATTCAGTTGGTGCATTATGTAAGAATTGGATTTCACTTCTGTGAACTGCAGAGCTGTGAAGAAGGCGCCATCGTTGCACTGTTTTGTTGCCCTGCAGGACATAACATGTGCCTCACCTGGTAAGATTCTTGTTGCTACTGTTGACGAAGAAGCAATTTATATTATTTGTGTGGACTGGGGTTAGGGTTTAGGGTTTAAGGGTCTAGGTCTCCTTACCAAACTTTGAGCTGAAAGGTTAGCACAATTCTCTTCTGTCTCAATCTGTGGAAAAGTGGCATTTGCTTTAGGGTTTAAGGGTCTAGGTCTCCTTCCCGAGCTTTGAGCCTCACATGATTTGTGTTTGAGCTGAAAGGTTAGTACAATTTTCTTCTGGCTCAATTCTGTGGAGAAGTGGCATGTGAACAGGTGAAGGAGTTGCTCGGCTTCAGGAACTGGAAGAAGTTCAACTGCGAATAGTGGAAGCTCTTTGTACAAAGGAAGATGGACAGCCAGCTGCCATAGTTAGCTGCCGGATTGCCCTTCGGACAATACTCTACCATTACAACACCACAAGGGTGGAGTGCTCTGATGCAAAAAAGAAACACTATTTCTTATTGCTACTCCATAGATAAGAACTGCTGTTTGTGGTCCAATTCAATGACAACCTTATGTAGAGAAAACCACCCTCAACTACGTACTTTTGTGTTCTTTCTCCCAAAATGCAATTTCTGTATTTGTGCAAACTAACACATGATGACATTTGGAACTGCAGATTTCAGTGAAGGCAACTGTGATGCTTCTCTCTCAGTCAGCAAAGCTTGAGCATTGGGACATTGCCAAGCTTATTGTAGCTTGTCTCTCTCAGGTGATTTGCTCTGCTCTTTGCACATTGCTAGTTTTACAGATAGAAGAGTCCACGGGGGTGGCAAAATGTGTATCTTTTACACTCCTAAGTGATGATCACAAGCCCCCCCAAGTCCTTTTGATTTCCTATTGCTGCAGGGTTTCTTCTGTGATCATGGTTACAATAGTGCTTTACCAGTCTGTGAGGTTGCAGCACTTTCAAGATGGTTCCCTGTCATCCAAGGACACAACATCATGTGCTGCAAGTATTGAGCAGACCAGAGCTATGTTCACCCGGTATTTGTCTGTATGCTCCTGCAGCATTTAAATGAAGTTGCCTTAGGAGAATTGCAGCAAAAGGTGTTGGCCACACTGAGGGACTCACTTGTTCTTCCGAGAATCTGGTAAGCATGCTAGGTTGGGCCTATTGGCATGTTTGCTACCTTTGTTGTTGCCATAAGGAGGGGCAGGAAGACAAGGTACCATTGCTGGGAGTAGCTATGAGTCTGTTCTTGCTAATGCTTTTTCTGTTTTCAGTAGCCTGCAGGTGCTTTTGGAGCCATTGCACAAACTGGTGTTTCTCCAGCTGAGTGCATGGATGCTGGAAGGAAGCCCACCAATAGACACTGCTTTGCCACCCCCAATCAAGTGGTACTTGCGGTTTTTACATAAATGTTTTGTTAAAAGCAGGGGAGAGGGGAGCCCTAACCCATGTGGTCAAATCACATCAAAGGATCTACAGTTTTTGTTTTGGCCTTTCTTGTCCACTTCTGGTGATCACGAAAGTTCCACATCAATGAAGATTTCTGACAGCCATGGAAATGGAACCCCCTTACACTCCAACAATGCACATGTGCAACAAGATGAAGAACTGCAGCAAGAAAATTTGACAGGAGAAACATCCTGGTGTTTACAATATGGTGTTGAGTTTGCAAAATGGAGAGACAAACTGTGTACTCATCTTTGTACTGATCTCAAGGTGCGTTGGCACTCATTTTTCTTTCTTTGGGTTTTTAAAAAATCTGACAATACCAACAGAAAGATATTTGCCAATCTTTGTGCTCACACGTTAGTGATTGCATCCATGTCTTGTGAATACAGATACCAATGGAAATTGCAGTAGGAGACCCAAATGCTCATAAAGAGAAGAAATATAACTGGCTCCCAGCTTCAGACTATTTACTGAGCCCAACAGAATTTATCCACCTGCACAACTTGCTACTCCACCATAGCAGCCAGCCTGAAGAACTTGAGTTGGGTCTAAAGAGAGGTTTGATGGTACGATGGCAGATCTAACTCACCTTTCTATGCATTTTGTTAAAAACAGTTTTCGGAGTGTTCTATCTTTTTTTGAGGGAACAGATGCTTTTTTCTGTTTTTCCTGGTCTCATGGGCCTCGTGGGTCTAGGTGTGGATGTTTCCAAGGCTTTGATATTTGCCTTCATCATGAGCCTCTCAGTTTTCAGTGCATTTAACACAGTTTTGGCATGCTGTCTCCAGTGACTTCCTTGTTGCAATGCACACTATGTTTATGCTCACACTCGCTTGATTTTTGGGTTCAAAGGTCACATGTGAACCAAGCAGTTATGCTTACAGAACTTTTCTAGGTTTGATTGGTAAGATGTCTGCCATTTGTACCTCTTGTGCCTTTCCTGAGCTGTCGGTCAACTTGGAAATTTTTCGTTGCTTGTAGGATGGTCTGTCTTTGGGAACATCGACTGTGGGAATTGTGGTCACTTTGTTGGACATTTTGGCCCGGGAAACTCAAGCATGTGAGTGCTGTCATGCCCATGGAGGCAGTAACCACTCAGCTGCAGAATGCATTGGCAGGTGTTGTGGATGCAACCAACCTAGACATCAGGTTTTGACCAGTAAATGTCCTCACCTTTTCTGCTAGCACTTGCAAATGGCCTTAGATACCTAGAACATCTTGGGCATTGATGAGTTACTCTCATCGAAGAGGTCCCAGTCAAGGTTTTCCAGTTTTCTAGTGCACAAACTGCCCTCATACACAATATCAGTCCTCGAAGTAGTTACTCAAGTCAGATATGTAATTGCCCTTAGTGAAATTGCCACATGTCAATACTGCAGAAAATGCTGGGCTGCTCCTGTTGTGTCTAGTAAGGCGGTTCTCGAAGGAATGTGATGTTCTCTGGGTGTTCCTAGTTCAAAACCTAATAGTGGCTGCACCTACTGCCCGAGAAAATTTTGCATTAGAGAAATATGATCCAAGCTGCGAGCTGTTAACAGACAGGTAAGCATTCTCTTCATATACCTCTCTTTCCACATTCCTGAATGTCATTCTGTCGAGATTGACATTCCATGATTTCTGCATTTACTTTGGACTCATTATCCCCTCCTCATGCATGATGATATTTGTGAATTCAAACCTGTAGGGTTTGTGTACTTTTGCATCTATGCTCTTTGATGGTTGTACATTGTGCATGTTGGTTATCCAGGGTGCTCCCTTGTGTAGGCCAGCTTGCTGATCTTCCCATGCCAGCAATGCACTCTGTTCTACTCAGCTGCATCAAGCATGAGATTGATGCAGTTTTATTAAGGGGGATGAGAGAACTTCTGCCTAATCAAGCTGAAGCTTTAGTAAGGAATTCTGCAGGCCCTTTTGGGTTGGTTTTTGAAAATTGGAGTTTGCAGTTTCACAAGCAACAGTGGCACTCCTGCAGGCCTCATGTTTACAGAGGAGACAGGATCTTTGTAGTTGGATTTCAAATCCAAGGAAACCTCATGTTGTTGTTTAGAAGTGTCTAGGCTGAGGGTTTGAAGAATGTTGGTACTATGTTGCAGAGCTGGGCAGAAAGGTCTGGAAGAAGACTAGAGCAAGTTATCTGGCCTACACTTGTAAAGCAGATTGATCAGCATCCCTTCCTGTTCGTGTATTATGCTTCTCTTGAGCATTTAGCTCTCTTTGGTGCTGGAGGCTCTGCGGAATTGAGAGGGAGTTCCTGCAAGATCTCAGGGGTTTTTCCTTGCCTGCAAGAGTTATCACCAGTGGATTTCATACGGATCACAAAGAAGGAGCCACAGTACACACTGCCTTTGCTACAATTTCTGAAGGCAGGTAGGAGCATCAAAGTTGTGGAACAGTTACTGCATGGTACGTAACTTGTCTTGTCCTGTCCCTGCTGACTTGTAGGAATTTCCTTGTAGGGTTTCTTGCTCTAGTTCAATCAAATGCTGTGTTCTTCCTGTGATGAAGTAAAAAGTTTTACATGAGTTTTCAGGCTAAAAACAGTCCCTGTCTTTGATTGCCTGGCCTGCTGGTTTTGTACTAGTCAGTTTGTAGTTGACTTGTGGAATATGGACTTGGTGCAAATCTACAGAGAAAAGGGGGCAACCTGCAAACCCATTTGTGCTGGATAAGCATGCTTTACAGCAGGAGGATCATGTGGCAGCGATACACCACCAACTAGCTCGTGAGCTTTTCTGTACCCATTTATCAGCTTTTGTCCTAATTGAAATGCAGATGAACTATGCTTTCTCTTTGTTCCATGTCCTAATGGTTTTAGATGACTGATTACAATTCATTGTGATGGATGTTGTTCAGTCCAACAAAACTCTGGACAGGGGGACCTTCAACTGGATTTTTTCTGCTTAGAAGTTGTAGCATTCTCTGGTGGTTCCTTCCAATGCTTTTTTGGCATGGAGCCTGGTGGTGACAAAGCAGCAATGGATAAGGACCACATTGGCATGGAAACAGAAACTTTTGAGGAAGACAGCAACTGGAAGAAACCTGATAAGAATGACAGAACTCATGCTTTAGCATCATTTGAGGTGTGTGGGTATTACCTTCTTTGATCATGTTCTCAAATTCTGTTAAATGCTTTGGTGCAATGGTAAGAAGCTTCTTGATAATGTGCCAATGATCTCACAGGGTCGGCTTCTACTTGCATACCAACTTCAACATTGGACACAGGCATGTTATTGACACTCACACTGTGCCTGACAGTTACCCACTTGCACCCGTGTTACTTCTTGTCTACACATGTGCAGCAGACATAGCATATTTTCTGTGTCTACCATGTCTTGTGAGAAGTTCTTGTTTTCTTCCTGAGATTCTTCCTGAGTAGATGGAAGTGCATGAAAGAGCTCAGATGTTGTGTCAATGAATGCTGGCATTTGATCCTTTGAGCAGCAGGGTGTGGGAGTCAGGAACGTCAAATTCTCATCAAAATTCGAGAGCCTCAAAAAAGTATATTACCATGTTCTTTGCCTTTACTGCATGTAAGCATTTTCAAGAGACACACTGCACCTTTGAGCATTGCTTTGTAAGGTACATAACCTATTTCTGGAGTTGGATAACAATCACTAGCTCTTGAGCTTTCTAGACTGCACAGTGTATTCTTATTTCCTTCCATTCTGGACTCAGCTATTGGTTTATTTCACAGATTTCCAGCAGTTGATGAACGGGTGAGTGCTGAATTGTCAGCACTAAAGCAAGTCTTAACTCTATGGCCAGAAGAGAAAGCTCAGTGCAAAATGTTTCAGTCAAAGATGGGCCAGGTTCAATTCTATGCAAGCTCTACCCAGAACGGGATGTGTCATGGCAAGATTGTAAAAGAATGCATCCCAGTGCAGTAGTTTCCACAATGAGGCTTTCTGTGTGCAGTGTGGATGGGGTTCAAGAAAAATAAGCCTGAATTGAAAAATACTTCCATGTAAATGTGCAGGCAGAAGCCATACAACCAGCCAAGCGACCAAAGTTTGATTCCTTGCAACCAAGAATCCCTACAAATCTCTCACAGACAGGAGAAGAGAAAGCGGAACCAGATTGGATTGTAGAGGCAATATGCCGGTCTTCTTGCAGCTGTATCCTCTTTCTTATCCATGCTCTAGTTTAGTGGGCATGGCCTGAAAACACTTTCACATGAAATTGACTCTTTACTGGTGTTAGCTTTTATTATGATCCCATTTAGGGGTCCCTTACTTGTTAGGAAGATGTCTTGTCCTTGATCCTGGATATTCCAGTGGAGAAGCATTTGCAGCCATACTTGCGAGGGTTTGGCAAAAGGGACTTGGGGACAGGACGTCATTGCAACAGCAGCCAACAGAATGCACCATCAAGTATGGAATCACTCTCTATTTTGACATTGAATATCTGAAACTGTTGGTTTAAGATTGAGATGTTTATCCATTGCTCTTGGTGATGGTTGATTTTATGATTTGAACTTCTTCCATGCCAGGCCAGGTATCTTCACAGGGTGATACAGGTGCCAGGTCTGAATCATCACCACAGCAGACAGTTGTCAAGTACTTGGTTTCCAATCCATGCAAAATCCCAGCAATGGGTACATTTGCACAAAACCCGAGAGTGCTCAAAGTGGCATGGAAAGCAATTCAGAAGGTGCTGATGGTGACCAACATCCCAGCACAGACAGGTATGTCCCATCTTTGGCTCATGGTTGATTATCTGCAGTGGACTACATGTTATTGTGGATTGCACGTGGGACTGAAAGGAAGTCATCAGTGAGTGCAGACATAGATGTTTTGGAGCTATGGATTCAGTTTCTGGAGAATTACAGGTGCTTTATTTTGATCCCATGAGTCACATTCTGTGGCATCTGCTTTTTGGGATATGAAGGCAGTCTTATTGTTGGTTTCTATTGATTTGCTAGCTCTTTGAGACATTAAATGGGCACTATGAATGTTTGTGTTTCATTGCAGTCATTTATTCTATAGCTTACTCTGAAATTGGTCTTGGGAGGTTCTTGCTTTGGTACAGAAATGCAGACAATCCAAGAGAAAAAATTGCAAAGCTCATGGACAATGATCAAAGCATCCTTGCACCAATAACCCAGTATGGTAGTTCCTTGTCAACCTAGTCAAACTCACTTTGTGTTCTGATTAGTAACAAGTGCATGTCTGTGCTGAGGATGGTTGTTCTGTCTTTGCAGTGTTCTTGACCCCTCGCCCAATTGCAAGTTGGTCCTCAGATCTTATGGAAAGAGTCTTCACAACGTCAAGAGGGATTGTTCGGCGTGCATTTGGAGAAGCCTGGGAAAAAATTCAACACTTGTCAGCTGGAGAACCTGTCTCCTACCCACTCATTGATGGTACATTGACAGCTTTTCTTAGGTTTTCGGGATGACATGTTCAATATAAAGACAAATATGATTGAGCAGACACATCTCCTGTACTATTGCAATCTGATTGACTGTGGCACATGATAGTCACTTTCACAAAGTAGTAGCATGCATGTGAAAATGAAGGTTCTTACATATCACCTTTTCTACTGTTTTTCTTTACAGCTGTGGTTTGTGCAGTGGTCAAGAATTCAGAGGCTGTGGCAACATTTTTGGAAGCAGAACTGTCATCTAGTAACTGTGTTGGATGCATCACTGTTGACTCTGAAGAGTTGGCAAAGAAAAAATTTATGAGCAAAGCTGGCATTCTTGATGTAAGGCCCCTGAAGGATCTTGTCCATTTGTCTATATCTCATTTTTCTAAATGTCTGGAGCTGCTAATAGGAATGTTGATTTAAAGGTTAGTTGTATGCTGCAATGTGGGCCAGTTGCTCTCAATGGTATTTGCCAGCTGCAAACCAGACCTGCGCAACAATGTTCTCATACACCTCAAGAAAAGTAACTTGTTCAGAATGCAGTAAGTTCCCTGCTTTTGGTGGCATTTTGACATGTGCAATTCACAATTTAACTGTGCACATTGAATTTTGAGTGCACCTTTTTCTTTGAACATATCATAGTGGCCATTCATTATATTTCTTTCCATGTCATGTACCCACATCCTCAGCACATCCATTTCATGAAGTCAGTACATGCTAATGCTCCTGGCACCAGTAGGATATCTTTCATGTTTGTTGTCAACCTTTGTCACCTTAATGTGCTATCCTCTCTGTAGTTTGGTTCAGGACTCCAAAGAAGGCTCTTACACAATGGATCTAGGAATTGTTACTGAGGACCTTGATGAAGGTCTGGCTAAGCAAGGACAACAGCTTGAGAAAGGCTCCTCCTACCTGCTGCCTCTGATAATGATGGCTGTCATTTTCTGGCATAGCAAGTAAGTTTCATTGCCCTCCTAGAGCATCCAATCCACAAATTCTTTTGATGTCTCACTCACTTGATCAGAGATCTAGAACACTAATGATATTCCACTACTTGAACTGTATTGATTTTCCAGGCTTTTGGATGAGGTAGAGATTTCAGAAAGGAGGTCAGCATGTATGGGTAAGAACTACTAACTTGCCCTGTTTGTGTTTTGCTTCATACACAAGAAAAAATTGGGATCATCAGAGGAGTTCTTACACACAAAATACAGCCCTATTCATAGGGTTTATATGCCTGTGTGTGTGGACAGGCAAGAGAGGCTGTGGTACCATTGGTTGAGATACATCATGAAGCTTAAATATGTGTGCAGGAGTCTGGAAGTTAAATCCAACTGAACAGAGGGCACTCATTTGTCATATATTAGCTACCTCTCAGCCACCAACGCTTGATAGTCTGCCATGTTATGACCAAAGTCCTGCAGCAGCAATGACAGGGGCTTCCCTCAGTTCTAGCGAAGTTTCCTGTGAAGAAATGCTTTGCAAGGCAAGGCAACTTAACATCTCAACATGGAATTCTCTGCATGTCTGCTGCCTCAGTCATTTTATGTCCTGAATTGATTTAAGGTTTTATTGCTGAGACACAAGGATGTGGTGGCACACAAATCTCAGAGGGACAAGGCTCATGACAGTCCGGTTTTCATGGCTCAAAATATCAATAGACTTTCTAGGTGCCCTGAATCAGAAAGAAGTTACAGATCTGATGTAGTGACTTGTGTATTACTGGAACAGCTTGAAGCAATTTTTCCTGCAGAGGACAAGCTCAGAAGGCATCATGAAGTGGTGGATTGGGTTCTCCTTTGCTGCAGACTTTGCATCAGGCATGCATCATTTGCCTTCACTAGATGACTTTGTCTAATCATTTCACTTTTTTTGATGCATTCTGGTGCTTTTTCACCATTCTTGGAAAAAACACTCACACTCAAGAGTTGGCTGCATCATTGGCAGGATGAACATAGCAAATATCGGGGCAATTTGCCGTCTTCATCCACAAACAGTGCGGGACATATTAGTGCATCGCATTGATGAGGACTCAGATCAGGCTAGGATGCTGGGTGAAAAAGGTTCAAGCTGGTTAACTTGCCTGCAAGAGCTAAGCTCAGAGCTCTCAAATGGACTTTTGGCATGGCTTCCTGTGGAGGTGTGTTGAGTTATTCAGAAAAGCTCACAGAATCATACTTACCATTCTGATGGGGTTGAGGTTTTAAATGTTGGAGGAAACTCCATCCATTGTCAAGTCTGGAGTGCCCCAGAGGTGCTGTCCAAAACTCCTAACTTAGTCAGTGGAGTTGAGTCCATTCACTGTGCATTTTGTTGTTCCAGGTTCATCTCAATTTCACAAACACGAACATGGCTATTCCAGGCACATTCTGGGATGAGACAAACTCAAGCAAGCTGGTGGAAGAGTTAGTGACCTGTTTGGCGAGTAGTGACTTAGGAGTACGGCGCAGCACCTATGCCTTTGTGGTTGCCCAGTGCCATCGACGGGATTTCATTGGCCTCTTAGCTCATGTAACAAAGTTGACTCTCTTGGACATCAGGCTATCCCTATGTACCATTTCACAGTACAGATCTATGGATACACTGAGTGCATAATTGCCTTCATATGACATTTAGGGACATAACATGCTGTAACAATTATTTATTCCGAGTGTTTTGCTTTTCAGGGACTATGTGAAAAGATTAAAGCAAGTGTATTGAGTGAGGAGCAGGAAGCTTTGCTTGGAATCCTAATCCCATGTCTCCTGCGCCAACCAATGCATCAATGTTCCAAAGGCCATCAGCCTCTTGTGTCAATCATCTTACAGGCTACAGAGAAAGCTCTTGGCATCCAATCACATATGAAGGTACCTGCATAGTGCTGCTTATGTCACTCCATGGTTTTCTGCACATCACCTTAGCTTCTGTTCTGAGATCTCTTTCCTTAAATAGACCTTCCGTCATTCCTAGAGATGATTCAATGTTTTCTTGTTGCATTTTTATTCTCAGTTTCTTGTGTTGACAGCCTCCATTTGCATGGCTGGTGTGTGTGACAGGAGAGCCTGAAAACTGAGCAGCATGTGAAGGCATTGCTAAGGGTAATCCTTGTGGCCTGCCAAGCTTCCCCTGCATCTTTTGCACAAGGTCTGGTTCACATTCCTGTTGGCAATCAGTTCATGTGTTTGAGTTCCAAAGCTGATATTTGAGAATCTGTGGTGAGCTAGTGCTGAGGGCCATGAGCCACCTGCACAGAACAAGATGGCCATGCAATGATATGAACAAGGGAATAGTGCTGTGATAAAGTCACACCTCATATATCTGAAGCAAGAGAGGATACTTTGCAACTATCATAGCAGATTGGATTTCATGCATGACATGATGACCTCTGTTTCTGTATTTTTCCCCCCAGGAATGATGCCAAGATTGCTCTTTGGTCTTGTCCTAACTGAAGAACTCAATGAGGAGGTACTAGTGGGAGCAATGCGCTGTCTAGTGGTGCTCAGTGCCCACCTGCCAAAAACATCTGACATTGTGACACAGATCCGAAACCTCTTGCTTCATCTGTTCCAAAAACCTTCAGGTCAGTGTTATCATTTACTTTGGAATGGGTTCCATTTCTATATCCCTTCTCAATTTGATGCCTCTATGTGAGCTTTCGTTACACCTCACTCCTGCATCTTCTCTCTACAATGAATTTCAGGAGACTATATATGGTATTTGGCAATGACCTGTGGAGAGAGCATTGCAATGCATCTGTGCCCCATCCCCTCAGTCCCAGGATTTGGCCCAATTTCACCAGGAGACACTACAATGGCATCCACTAGAACAGAAGGTTTTCCCACTCCTGACATAATACTGAAATGCAACAACAATCAAGACAATCTTGTGAGTTCACGGTTGTTGAAACGGGTCATTCCACTGAAAGGTTTGTTGTTTCGTTTTCATGCATTTTTAGCCAGCAGACCCGCATGAGCAGTGATTTAGAGAGTACTTTCTGGATCACCTTTTTTGTAAAACAATTGACTAAAAACAGTGGTTTAAGTTTTAACCTGTGTTGTGCAGTTCTTTGATTTTGTTAACAACCTTTGATTTTGGGGGTTTTTTATCATGGAAATTAAGGAACCTGGTTTTTCCTAGTTTTCAGAATCACAGAACCTCTGGTTCTGGTTTTTTGAATATTTTCAGTTCCAAAAGGACCTGTGGGTCCAGGGTTTTTGAAATTTTTCAAAGAATTGACAGTTTAGGGTTTAGGGTTCTTTGACCAAACATCTTGGGCCCAAATAACTTCAATGGCCTTGGCATTAGAATCATGGCTTGGACCATTCATTCAAGCCATGATCAAGTGATGAATTGTATTTCATCATAGTAGTGATTGTATCATGTACATGAAAATTGTTATGTTTCGATGGGGCTAAGGTTATAACTTTTCATTTATTAAAATGCAAGGAACAATCATATAAGCTAATATGTGCTTGGTTACATTTGTATGATAAAAAAAATCATTTACATAATTGTGATTATTGAATAGTTTGTGTTGTTAATTGGATGAAAAAACGTATTCTTGTTACATAATGATGTTGATATTTCTGTATGCAATTTTCAATTACAATTAGCTCTATGGATGTGGAAGTAGATTTTATAAGTTCTTTGTATAATATTGAATGTTTGTATCATTTAAATAATCCATTTTTTGTATTAAAAATGTGCATCAATATGTAAGTCTTACCATTTGAGTCTTGATATGATCTCCATGGAAGAAATACTGATTCATCCCTTGACATGATTTCAAACAACAATAATAATAGACACAGGCCTAATAAGGAGGCTGCAAAAATTACCATGAGCAAGGATTTCTCACAATGCAAAAGGATTATAACAAACCATAATAAAAGCAAGTCTAAATTTAAGTCAAGATCATACAACACAATAATTTAAAACAAGACCATGAATTATGTCAAACAAATATGCAAACCAAATTTTATTTGGGTTAGATTGCAATCTAACAAGCCAACAATCACAAAGAACCTAAAGATTGTAATTCTTTTTTGATCATTTTTTCTTTTTCATATGAAGAAATATTTTAATCAATTTTTTTACAACTTGTTATTAAATATGCCTAGAGTTTGTGTTAATACATCATGTTGTGTTTTAATCACTGTTCCATGTATATGAATTTTGAAAGTGTACAAATATATTTTTCATTTTGAAAAATAATTATAATTTCAAATCACACTAAAAGATGCTAATTATTTAAAATTTAAAATTTTTGTATTATAAGTTACAACTTTGTTTCATATGTCATGTACATTACACCCCCATTACACATTTGTAAAGGACTTTTGAAATTCTCAAATTTATAAACATACTTTGAATTTTTTAATTTTTCAAACTTCACATTTTTTAAATTATGTGTTGTTTACAACTCTTATCGTCTTGTGCTTTCCAAAGAGCAACTTTTGTTAGAAGATGTTAATTGAATTGGCATCCAATTTTAAAAACTCTCGGAGTTTGGAATTGTCCAACTACAGAAGAAGTCAAAACTCTTTTTAGGCATTCTAAATATCTAATGTAAAATCTATAAAACATCATCCATGACACAATTATCAACATTGAAAACTTTCACAATTTGTTGATTTTTTTTGTGATTTTAAGAACAAATAATTATAACATCATGATCGTAATCAATAGAATCATCTATAATTTGAAGTTGATGGCTTATATTCCCCTCATACAGTTATCGCCACTACCACAATGGTTGCCAAAGCCAAAGTCTCATGTGATCTTTTATGAAATTTCATTATCCTATGTCCACATGACTTGGGAATAATTTTCCATTCAAATGTCAAAATGAAAACAATTATAGTGATAAGCAAAACCCACATAACAAAAGGCATAACTTAAACAATCAAATGCATATTCAATTATGAACATTTGGAGTTGATAATTGATGAAGAATACCTTCACCCCCATATATACCATAGTACTTTTATCATTTCGGTAACAAACTACCAAATAATTATTTAAATTTGAAATCTTAACTTTGACACCTAGTTTTTTAATTCTGAAATTTTGGACAAGTAATGATTTGTAACAAATAACAAACAAAGTTTTGTTAATGTTATGGAGTAGTCTAATGTGTTTAAACTAGTTCAGTTTTATGTCACTGACATGGAAGGTCTATGATTCAAATCCTAAAGGTTGAACTTTTAAATATCGTCACAAATAATGAATAATTTTTCAAAAGTTCAACAAGACAAAAAAAATAATTTAATTTATGCCAAAATTGTAAAGGTACTACAATGTGTGTGTGTGTGTGTGTGTGTGTGTGTGTATCAAATTTAATAATTAGTGAAGATCCATTTGGGGAAAAATATTAAAACATTTTTATCTTGGGCTTATAATTTAATGAAGAATATTTTTGCAAAAAAAAAAACATTTTATTTTGGACTAAGAAATTAATGGGACAAAAATCTCAAAAGATTAAAATTATTTATAAAGTTTTGAGAATTGTGGGTTCTGGTCCCATAAGTTTGGGCAAAAGAAATGACAAATGTGAAAAGGCATAATGTTTGTTTGTTGAAGGGAAAAAAATGACTATGAAACTAGTTTTTATTCTTTAATTTTGGATCACTTGAGTTTGGTCTTACATCATGAATTTTGTGATGAGCACAACAGATCTTCTTGTTTTCATGAAGGGCATTTCTTGTTGTGTAGTTTTCAAAAATGTTTAGGTCTACAATGTTGTGAAAGTTCAAGACTTGGAACATTTTTGAAAAATTGAAGGGGGTTGGGAAAATTGCGTAAGGTGGAGCAAAGGAACATGATTAGTTTAGACCTTTTAGGTTTTATAAGAATTTTTATGAACAACTTTTTGTGTGCATTTCAACAAAGCTTCAAGAAATGCTCATTGAACCTATAATTAACTATAGTTTGCATTTCAATAGAGCTACAACAAGTAAAGGAGGAGGCAAAGGAGACACTAAAGGTTTGCAAATCAAGTTTAGCGCTCCAAGTGGAAGGAAGGTGCAAGTGTGGATTCTAGAAAACCAAAAGGCATTCTCTTCTTTAAGAAACCACAGGCATTATTCTTCTTTGCTTTTTCATAGCCAACAAAACAAAGAGGTCCTAATCTATATTACCATAACCTAAGTAAACCATAGTCTAGTTCAAAAAGAAACTATCGTGGTCATTCATACTTTTGAAAAATGATACACACTTCGGTGGACTTTTAAGAGAGCTCAAAAGGAAAGATGAATGAGGATATGAAGACCAAAGAGAAGTCCAAAATAGGAATTACTTTAAGGATAAATTTATTATATCTTACACTTAATTATTGAAAGGAGTTAAATATAGAACATCACTACTTTCAAATTTCTATAAAAGTCAACTAAACAAAGGTCATTTATAACGTCAAATTTTTAGATTGAATATGATTTACATCAATAGTTTATGGAAGATGCTAAAACTACCTAATGAGCTATGTCCAACATACGGAATGGCAAATTGTGTTCAACCTTGTGTAAAGTCACCTCATTTTGTTGCAAGGTTTGATTGGTTTAATTATGTTAAATAAAACATATTGTTGTTGTTTTTCAAAACCAAGTTCTATGCATGCTATTGGTTAGTATGATCAATGTATTTTGCAACATGTTAGGTTCAAAATTGGTTTGGGACAACAAAACATGCTAAATTTTTTTAATAAAAAATGTTTTGTAGAACATGTAGAAGAAGTAAATCGCATAGTCCAATTTTGCACAAGACCATCCAATGCACAAAAAGGCAAAAATAGACACACTTAAAAATGTGCTAGATAAAACTCCTTAAGGGTATTTAACATCTCTCACAATGTACAATTGGAGATAATAACAATTCAATACATTGGTGTATGATATTAAAATTAGTATATGTTCATGTGGGCTTTCATTTTTTCAAACGATTCCACTATTTCTTTTCAAGGTTTTGTCTTTTTTGATATACCCATTTTATTTTTTTGACACATCTCCAATAGTCCTTGTTATCTAAAGTAGTGATGGCAACATGTTGAACCTAATAAAAGTGAAATGAAAATATATTTCCAACATCATGCCAAATCATTATAAAAGTTTCAACCTCCCCTTGAGTGCTTTTGGGTATTGAAAGGAAATGTGTTTTTATTGAGCTTTGTATTTTCCCCCGAAAGCTAAATCAACAACATACCTAGCTATTCTTCATGTGCAAGTCATGGTGATTAAAAGTTAAGGGAAATAAAAGGTTAATGGGGCCCAACAATTTTGCCATTGGGCACTTTCAAAAAGGAGACCAAAAGATAGTAAAACCCATGTTTGTGACATTTGGAAATTTTGACAAAAATAATGAGTAGTTTGGATGCATTATGGTGAGATTGTTAAGTTGCATATGACATGTGATTTTGATGGGACTTGGATATAATTGATTTTTCCCAAAATAAATGTTTTGAATGTATGGCACTATTGGAATAATGTTTTTTAATGGTGAAATTTTACATATTTTCAACCTTGGAAATTGGGTTTTAACTTCCGCATTATGGCTTTAAGTTTTAAATTCAATCAAACTTGTTAGGAATTGACATTGATTTAGATTTTAAGGCCATCAATTCAACATATAGTTTAAGATTGTTGTCAACAATCACAAATTTGTGTGAACCCTTAGATGCCTTCTTTTGACATGCAAGAATTAGGGATCAACTTTTCTTCGATAGTCCTCTATTACACTTTGCCACCTTTTGTGAAAACATTATTCAAAGTTTTGCCACCCCCTTTGTTTTTCATGAATGTGTACATAATTGCATGTGTGATTGTTCAATTTTACAATTCAAAATTGAAAGGTTTTGATTCATTGTGATTTTGTTTTCAAATCTTGGGTGTAATGTTCAAGGTGATTGGTGCTTGATTTGAGGTGGATATGAAAGCTGCAAAGCATAACATACATTTTGGTTGGTATTTGATCAAGGAATCAAAGCTACATCAAGCTCCATGACATCTCCATGCCTTAAAGTCATAAATGCACATGCCCAAATATGTTGTTAACCATTCGTAACATAAATCCTTGATTAACACAATCATCATTTGTGAATCACGATTGTCATTTCATGTAACATTGTAAGATCAAAAGTCAACTTTTGAAAATTGGTCCTTTGATGTTGATCATGCACATTGGAACACACCAATCATCATTGTTGTGGTTTTGTGTGTTTGCTTGAAACCTTGAACATTCAGTCATCATTTGTGTGTGAAACATAATATTACAAGTTTCATTTCCTTTTTGCATTTTACATTTTGTGCAAGGTGAAGGTGTATGCACTTTGTGTTGTGCTTCAAATTATAAAGTGTATCTCCTTTAAAACATTGAACAATTTTGAACTTTCACCATTTTTTTTCCAAACCTCTTATCCATTGTCTATCATTGAATGATTGTTTAAATATGTTTAAAATGTTACAATGCAAAACCCTTAGTTCCTTGATGTTTTAATGTTTATAGCTTCAACAATAACATCCTCCTTTGGCATTGCTAGTGTTGGGGAAGAAGTTCACACTCTAATAGATCTCAGTCCTTGTCATTAAAAGAAACCTAAAAAACTTGAATGGGAGATTAATCGAATATTTCAAGATGTTTGGCTAAAAAATTACTTCAATGAGCAAACATAATTGTTGGTTCAAATGATAAGTTGTCAGTGACCTTAAATATAGGATTTGTACACATGTAAAGAAATGTAAAAAGCTTTTCATCCCCAAGTTTGATGGCCTTTGAAAACACACAACTTGTTGTAAGGCTCTTGTAACTAGGCCAAAAGTAGCAAAAGGTTAATATTATGTTAACTTGATTAACCAACATGCCAAAAATGAATGTTAGTTTGTAGGGATGCATGGTAAGGATTTTGTTTTTAATTATGTAAAATCTAAATTGAACATTAAGCAAAAACACAAGTTTGTGTAGATTGTGATAGTTTATCACTTTTTGAAGCATGGGTGCCCAATTATAGACTACTAAAGCATGAGGGAATTGTTTGATTTTCTACAAGTCCCAAATAGCCCTCAACATCGCTAAAGTGGCACAAGTGTTTGGACAATGGTTGAATGCATGCAAAAGCTTTTGCTCATGAAAACATGATCAATTGTTCAATCAATAAGGTTTATTTTAGTGCATGTTGATGAAGCCACCATTGTGATTACTAGGGGTGGATTGTTGTACATGTTTACATGGTTGAAGGTTGGAAGCACATACCTTTTTTGCGAAAGTTGGAACATGTGTTATATGGTGCAATTACATGCAACCTAACTAAGGTGATTATGGCAAGTTTGCTACAATATGGAGGCCTTTCTAAAACTAATATGGCCTCCAAATTGATAATGTTTGGTGTTGATGGTGTGTTGATATTCCAAGGGGTTAAGATTAATGTTATAATGTAATTGAAGGAAAAATGCGCCACTTTCATGTTCAAGGTGCATTGTGTTGCCCATCAAACCAACCTTACCATTCAAACTTTCTCCAAATTGCCATTAATGTCCAAGATTGAAGTTATGTTGCAATCTATGTACAACTATTTGTACATCTTTTAAGTGTGTGTTGAACATATGTAAGCTAACTAAAATTTTGGAGCACACAACTTTGAAAATGCTTCACAATATCAAAACACATTGGATCTCCATGCTCTTGCTTGCTAAGCAAATTCTAATTGAATACAAAACCTTGGTGATGTAGATATTTCAAGAACAAGTGGCAAATGAATCTACCAAGGCAAATTTGGAGTTATTTTACAATATTGAGGTTTTTTTGGGTTGCACTTGCATCATCCCTATGTTGGAATGTGTTCAAAGTCCTTCCAAGTTTATTGAAACCCATGATGCATTTAGTTGTGATTTTATTGTTGTTGTCAAGAGTTGTGAAAGGGGTTTTTACCATAGTATTGGGATGAATGAGCCAAGTATATTGGGCATAATGACTTTGGTCAATTTCTTAACATTATGAACCATTGGTTGATGATGTTTTACATCATGTTTGGGTTATTGAACCAACTTCAGGGATTGAACATGTAACATTTTAGTTTTTTGGGACAATTTACATGTTGTACATGCATTGCACATTAACATATTGTTTGAATTAGGTTTCAAGGGAGGATTAAATGGTGGTTGTGTAAGAGGTTTTAAAAAATTAACAATGTTGTTCATGACCTCATTGAAGAATTGGAGCAAAGGTTTCCTTTGCAAGAAATGATGAATGCCACTAACATTATTTACCTTAATTATGGTTTCAACTAGAAGTTGAACACATCTTCTTTGCATGATTGGGCATCTTGAAGGTGCATTATTGTCATGGGAAGAACATTGGTCCCAACCAAATTTTTATTCATCCCTTAGTTGATGAGGCTCAGTTGGATGAATATACTTCCTTCCTCAAGATGATTATGAAGTCCAATGTTGTTGCAGCAATGAAACCACACACAAATTGTAACCCAAAGATGTGGGCATTGCTAGCTAGTATATAATTATCAAATTATTTCTCTGTAGTTATTTGAGTGGCTAAAGCTCATTGAACTTTCTATGGCTATGGTCTTGGGGAGTGTGGAGGATAAAAGATGTTCCTTTACTTTGTCTTTCATTAAAAACAAGTTGAGAAACCAACTTACCATGCACTTGGACTTGGTAATGTGAATGTATGCACAATTTTTTTACTTTTGAAAGAAATTTCCATTTTTCATAGCCATGGGATCATGGACACAAAAGAAGGTTCAAAAGGTGATAGAACAATAGCAAACATTGCTTCTACAACAAAATCTGTTACCCAATTTTCTTAACCTTTTATTTTGTTTCAAAAAGTTTCTTTTATTGCTAGTTCTGGTATGCATTTGTTGTTATGTTTTTGTTTTGGTGGTGATCAAGTGTTGCTATTGGATTATTAATTTTTGTTTTTTTTGTAGGCCTCTTGTTGTAATGAGCATGATCCATTTGAATTGAAGTTCAATTCCCTCAAGAGATTTTGCCTCTAAATTTTATCTTTTAAATTTCCACTTGCTTGTGTTTTTGGATGTTCATTTTCTATTTTGTTTTCTTGCCATTATTTTACTTGTAGGAGCATGTGGTTGCTTCCAAAATTGAGAGTAACAACAACCTTTTAACCAACAACCTTCTAGCATAAAAAACACAAAATAACCATATTTTTGCCCAAAAAATGGTGAGATAATTGATTTTCTTTACATAACCCTAGATTAGAAAGCCCTAGCCACCTTGGCTACCATTGAAAATCATTAACAAACCATGCATTGGAGATGCTTCAAATGTATTTGTTCATTTTCATTTATGTCAATTTCATTACATGTGTTTTTGCCTTTTTCTCATTTATGTTGCATGTTTTAAAATCTCACAAACACTTTGATTACCACACAACTCAAAATGTAGACTCCACCTTTAAGCAAAATAGCCAAAAATGTTTAGAAAAATTAATCATTAGTTATGAATACATTGTTTAAACTTGATATTGGAACTACATGTTTACAATTTAATTTTAGGAACATAAATCTTGTTGCATTTCAATACTAAATGATAAAAAGTTGCATAAAAAGATAAGAAATGATAAATTGTGTTTTTCAAATTATGAAAGGCATTGTGACAAGTTGGACTAGTACCTTCCATGATTTGGAAGGCACTTTGTCAACTTTTGACAAATAATTAACCTACAAATACAACCCAAATTTTTTTTTGATTTTTAATTGAAGGTGAAGGCCATATTATGTTTTCAATAACATTAAAAAAAATTGTGGATGCTTTAGAACGTTGATATTTCAATAATCTAAACTTCATGACTAATTTTTTAACAATTTAAGTAACTTAATGAATATTAAAAACATGCATAAAATTATCATTTCATTTATATTTTTCAACACTAACCATAATGTATTGGAATCTTTCAAAATGTTTATAATCAATAAAACTACATGTAAAATCATGTTACAAAATTCATGCCCACTTGGCTCCTTGTTTATTTTGTCATGCCGTCTTTGATGTTATTCACAAAGTTTAAGAAATTAATGACCAAACAATGAAACTCGACACGGGATTCACAAATTAAGGACCATTCACAAATTTTGTTTTAAATTATGGGTTGACCAACTTAAGTCTATGTTTCATGGGTTTTATAAGTTATAAGATTGTAAGGTTATAGGCCTTAGATTTTAAAGTTTTAGGTTTATGGTCCAGTTTTTTGGTTTTAGAGTTTGAATTTAAGATTTAGGTTCTGGGGTTTCAAGGTTTAACTTTAAAGATTTTCGTTTTGGGATTTTTGGGATTTGGGTTTATTCTTATTGTTTTGGGGTTGGGGTGTTAAAAGGATGACCACCCCAGAGCGGTAAATTTTGTTTTTTATTAAATATTGTTGAAGGATAGTGCATATCCTACTACTCTATGATCAAAATGGCCTAAAATGTTGTGGTCATTTTAACATTTTAAAAAAAAAATCTTGTCATGAATTTGGTTAGTGGCTATTATTGGTGCAAATGTAAAGGTGCAAATGGTTCTTTCACTATTTAATTGATTTTGTGTGTGTTTGTGGGTAAGGACATTGGGCATCATTAAACACCAACTTATTTTGATATAAAAATGTAGTTTGCTAATTTGGGATGGAGATGTTTTTATAATTTAGGTTTAAGGTGTAACTTTTAGAATTTATGTTATGAGGTTTAAGTTTATGAGTTAACTTTTTTTGGTGCAAGGTCTTTTTTTTGTTTCAGTTTAATTCTTGAAGCTTAGGTTTAAGGTTTATATGTTAGGTTTAAAGGTATGGTTTGTGCCTATGTAAAATGTTTAAGCTAGGTCTTTAGGTTAAGGATCATGGTTAAAGGTTAGGGATGATATTATTTTTACAAATCACACTTTATGGTTAAGGTTTGTGTATATATAAGGTCTAGATTAAAAATTAACTCTAAAAAGAAAAAGTCTTGATGTAGGTTAAATAGAGGGTAAGAATCTAAAATTTAAGATTTTACACAAAAATCTTCATGGGGATTATATAAAGAAGAGCTCTTCCCAAAATATTTCGCTTTCATTTTCATTTGAATGCAAGAGATGTTTTCATCAAGCTAAAAGACCATGTGCCTATTCTTGAAACGATGACAAAATGATTGAATATATAAATAAATAAGTTACCATGTTTTTTCAATGTGCATTTGTTACTTGCAACTCTAGGGACACTTTCAATGCATGTTAAATGGAGGAAGGGGGCAATCAATCCATGGATCAATTATTGGTATTCATGATGTACTGTTGGTCACAATGCAAATCACACCTCATTGTTCAAAAGTTTCACCAACTTCACTTTAATGATATATGATGAATTTTTTATAAAACAAATCCTGTGGTAAATTTACAATTGAGCCTACTTATTACATCTTTGTGATCTTCAAAGTTGTTGGTTAAAAGGTAGGTTTGATTTTGAAAGTTAGATTCAAAGTCAAAATTAGGATCATTGATCATTTTTGGGGGTTAAGGTGGGAGTTAAAATCAAATGTTTAGTTGTAAATTAGATTTAAAGTTCACGTGTTAAGTTTTGGAGCCAGTTTAAAGTTTTTCATTGCTTTTTAAGGTTGAATGAAAGTTAGGGTCAAATTTAAGGTTATCAAACCTCACTTTATAATTAGGGTTAAGGTCAAGTTTATGGTTATATACAAACTTTAATTTCAATGTTAAGGTTAGGACCAATATAAGGATTGTTTTTCGCATCATAAGGTTTGGGTTTAGGGATAACATCCATTGAAAGGTTTAAGGCAAAACTTAGGCCTAAGGTTAAAGCTTAAACCTAACTTGATCATGTACCATAACAAGAGGGCAAAAACAAGATAAAATAAAGATTTTGCTTACCTTCATAGTATACTTTGAAAACTAATAAATATAATAATGAAACCCATTATGAAATTATTATTCATTGAATTTTCTACTTGAATGATCAATTTTTTTTCTTCATTATTATTCAAATTTCACATTTTAAAAGTAAAATTTTGTAGTTTTTTGAAATACAAATATTTATGAAATTTATATTTTGTAATGTGGTAGTTTGATAAAATATGTGTCAAATATGTTCTATAAAAAAATTATAAAATATGTGGCTCTCTAAATAAAAATTTATCATTTATTTGTTGGGACATGTTTTATTTACTTTAAAAATTTAATTGCTTCTAATTTTTTGAAATTAAATTTAAGTATAAATGTAATAAATGCAATGAAGGGTTTTTTTATCACATTTCACCCATTTTGATGTTATTTTTTTGATTTCATATGCAAGGCACTGGATAAAAACAAAATAATAATAATTTGGGGTCTTTTTTATAATGTTTTTGTCCAAAGGAAACTTTAATCATATTCAACAAGTTGTCAAATTTGACCTTTGAACAATTTGTTTCAACTTTATTTTGTATATGAAGTACTACAATGCAAGCATGTATGATGCATTTATTTGGAAAATTGGTTTACATCAATTAACTATTGCTTTTCACATTAGTCATGCATTTGCAAATGAAATTTGAAGGCTTGTGAACCTAGGGAAAAGGTAAAGCACACAAGGTTTAGTTTAATGGCCAAGGACAACATTATGCCAAAAAAATGGATTTATGACTAGTATTATTTGATCACATGATTACGTTGTAATAATGTAGTTGAATAAGACTTGTTTATGGCAATTTGTAATCATGTAGTTGAATAGCACAAGTTATACATTTTTGGTGTAATGAAAATCTATTCAATGAGTAACATTGTGATTTTGGACCACAATGGTTTGTTCATCTACTTTGACATTAGTTATTTAAAAAGTCCTACCATGATGTGAACATTCTTTTGCATTATAACATTTATAGATATAGTGTTAAAAATTTGCATACCACACAATAATTTCTTAGAATATTTGTTGCAATTCAAGGTGCATGTGACATGAAATGATCATTATGTAAAAGATAGGGAGACGTGAGTTGATGCATGATGTTAATCATGCTATAGTTAGAACCCACAACAAAATGAATGTCAAGTATATAATGTATGTAGAGAAAAATAGTTAACGACTTACAAAAAAATGGAATGTTTCATGAATAAATTCAATTTACCTGAATCAAGATATACACATATATTTTGAGTTTCAAAACTTTACTTACTAACTTTTTCCACAAGAGATGCATGTGGACCTCACATATGAGGTGATTAATGATCACAATTCAAATCCATCATCTAAGTACACATGGTTGGCATGTGATATTCTAACTATGTTCAAAATTGCCCTAACCTTTGTTCAAAATTCCTCTTCTATTATCAATCCTAACTCCTTAGTTATTTTCACATTGTTAATTTATCCTATATTTAGGATTCCTCTCATAGTTAATTTCCGTCTCGTTAGCCAAGAAAACATCATGGATATTGAAGGTGGATGAAAATTGGGATGCCATTGTTGCCATGTTCCAAAATTGCATTTGTAATATCTTGACCTTGGGTATTTGCCTCTCACTTGAAGCTATGTGGGTTTAAGGTTCAAAGAGGCATTAAGAACAATTTTAGTTGTAAATTTTTTTGCTTTTGAGGAACTAAAACTAGGAGAGGATGCTTGAGATGTAAGCATGCACCATTAATCAAACTTTATCATCTTTTCAAAAAATTCTTCATTGGATGGCCGTTTGTTGCTTTCAAAAGTTCCAACATTTCATCACATTGCAATGTTATTTTTTCAAATCCTTCCTAGATCCCTCTTTGTTTGAATTGCTCATCTTTGATTCCTCCAAAGTTTCATATGCAAACATCCCTTGAATGTTTCTTTTGCAAATTACATTTTTGGGGTAAGTTGCTTAGTAATCAATGTAAATTGCCTCCACATCGTACCAAGAATAAGCTATGTCATTTATATTTTACTTTTACCATAGATTGCAGAGTGTTAGTTGCACCTGATACTATTATCATGTTGAAATGTAAAAATTCCACAATTTGTTAATGAACTTTGCTTTTCCAGGGGACTTTAACTTTGTGCACGTGTGATCATCATAGGCATGTGATGAT
>Ga0209611_10003603_pt1 | contig 26754 bp, 28 predicted proteins | sample S1TSphgellanicum_3_FD_187693 | JGI IMG/M metagenome (GOLD analysis project Ga0209611, IMG submission 187693) | Host-associated microbial communities from peat moss isolated from Minnesota, USA - S1T2_Fc - Sphagnum magellanicum MG (SPAdes) (version 2) | ecosystem: Host-associated > Plants > Peat...
GTCGGTATCTCGGTGCCTTGACCTGTTTAGGTTTAGGATTGTGGAGGCTCGCGCAGCTTGCGCTCGGCGATGGCGGCGCGCTCGAGCTCATCGAGACTGGCTGCGCGCTGCCAGCCGTCGAGCGACACCTGTTCCGGCCGGGTCAGCGTCAACTGCTGGTCGGGCGCGTTCGCGGTGATCGTGGAGCCCGCGCCGATCGTGGCGTGAGCGCCGATTTTGACCGGCGCAACCAGCATGCTGCCCGAGCCGATGAACGCGCCGTCCTCGATGATGGTCGGCCATTTGTTCTGGCCGTCGTAGTTGCAGGTCACGCAGCCGGCGCCGACGTTGACGTCCGCGCCGATTTCCGCGTCCCCGATGTAGCTCAAGTGATTGACCTTGCTGCGCGAACCCACGCGGGAATTCTTGACCTCCACGAAGTTGCCGATGTGGCCGTGCGGGGCAATCCGCGTGTCGGGCCGCAGGCGCGCAAACGGACCGATCCGGCAGTGCTCGCCAACCAGCGCATGGTCGACGACGCTGTTGGCCTGAATCTCGGTATCGGCGCCGATCACGGAATCCCGGATCACACAGTTCGGCCCGATCGTGACGCGCGAACCCAGCTTGACGCTGCCGGCCAGCACCACGTTCACGTCGATGAAGACGTCGCGCCCGAGCTCAACGGTGCCGCGCACGTCGATGCGCAACGGATCGGCGAGCGTCGCGCCGCTGCGCAGCAGGTCGAGGGCGCGCTCGCGACGATGCAGCGCTTCGAGCTCGGCGAGCTGCAGCTTGTCATTCACACCCCTGACCTGATCCGCCGGGCTCGCCACCACCGCGCTCACGCGCACACCCTGCGCGACGGCTCCCGCCACGATGTCCGTCAACAGGAATTCGCCCTGGGCGTTTCTGGTCGTCAGAGCGCCGAGCCATCCGCGCAGCCGGGCGGCCGGCATGGCCATGAGCCCGCTGTTGATCTCCCGCACGCGCCGCTGTTCGGCCGTCGCGTCCTTGTCCTCTACGATGGCCGAGATGCCGCCATCGGCGCCGCGCAGGATCCGGCCGTAGCCTTGCGGCTCGGCGATCTCGGCGGTCAGCACGGCCATGGCATCGCGACCGGCGGCGGCGAGCAATTGACGGAGCGCCGCGGGGCGCACCAGCGGCACGTCCCCGTAGAGCACGAGCACGAGATGCTCGTCGGGGATCATCGGCAGGGCCTGCATGACCGCATGGCCGGTCCCGAGCTGCTCCGACTGGAGCACCCAATCGACCGCCTCGTCATGCAGTGCGGCCTGGACCGCCGCGCCGCCATGGCCATAGACCACGTAAATGGCCGACGGCCCGAGTGCGTGAGCCGTGCCCAAGACGTGTGCGAGCAGAGGTCTGCCGGCGAGGGGTTGCAACACCTTGGGCAGGTCGGAATGCATCCGCCTGCCCTGACCCGCCGCCAAGATCACTACGGAGAACTGCATGTGGAAGTTCCTCGGGCGCAGCTGGTAGACACCCGTCTGACCATTAAATAGCGCCGCGTTCGACCGACAGGCTCCTCGCCTATCGTCTCGAGCGGAAGCGCTCGATCGTGCGCAATTGTGCCAGTGCGCGGGCGAGCTCCACCTGCGCTTCGGCGCGCTCACGCTTGTCGGTCCGGTCTCGCACGGCGGCTTCGGCGTTGGCCTTGGCCGCGAGCGCAGCGGCCTCGTCGAGATCGCGCGCCCGTGTGGCCGTGTCCGCGAGTACCGTGACGCACGTGGGCTGAATCTCGAGGGAGCCTCCGCCCACGTAAAAGGACTGCTCCTCCGCCCCCTCGGACTTCACGCGGACCACCCCGGGTTTCAGCGTGGTCAGCAGCGGTGCATGGCGCGGCGCGACGCCGAGCTCCCCCTCCGAGGCGGGGACGAACACCATGCTCGCCTCACCCGAGAAGATCTGTCCTTCGGCACTGACGATGTCGACGTGGATGGTGTTCGCCATGAGCTTTCCGTGTGCGCCGCCCTATTGCAGGGTCTTGGCTTTCTCGACGGCCTCTTCGATGCCACCGACCATGTAGAACGCCTGCTCGGGCAGGTGATCGTATTCACCGGCAATGATGGCCTTGAAACCGCGGATCGTGTCCTGCAGGGGCACGATCTTGCCGTCCTGACCCGTGAAGACCTTCGCGACGTTGAAGGGCTGCGACAGGAAGCGCTGGATCTTGCGGGCGCGGTACACGGACAGCTTGTCCTCTTCGGAAAGCTCGTCCATGCCGAGGATCGCGATGATGTCCTGCAGTTCCTTGTAGCGCTGGAGTATGGCCTGAACGCCGCGCGCGGTGTTGTAATGATCGTCGCCGACGACCAGTGGATCGAGCTGCCGGCTCGTCGAATCGAGCGGGTCGACGGCGGGATAGATGCCGAGCGCGGCGATCTGCCGCGACAGCACGACGGTGGCGTCCAGGTGCGCGAAGGTCGTGGCGGGCGACGGGTCGGTCAAATCGTCGGCGGGAACGTAGACCGCCTGCACCGAGGTGATCGAGCCGGTCTTGGTCGAGGTGATGCGCTCCTGGAGCACGCCCATCTCCTCGGCGAGCGTCGGCTGATAGCCGACGGCCGACGGCATGCGGCCGAGCAGGGCGGACACTTCGGTGCCGGCGAGCGTGTAGCGGTAGATGTTGTCGATGAACATCAGCACGTCGCGGCCCCTCCCGTTGGCCTGCTTCTCGTCGCGGAAAAACTCCGCCATCGTAAGTCCGGTCAATGCCACTCGCAAACGATTGCCGGGCGGCTCGTTCATCTGACCGTAGACCATCGCGACCTTGTCGAGGACCCCCGACTCCTTCATCTCATGATAGAAGTCGTTGCCTTCACGGGTGCGCTCGCCGACGCCCGCGAACACCGACAGACCCGCATGCTGCTTCGCGATGTTGTTGATGAGCTCGAGCATGTTCACGGTCTTGCCCACGCCGGCGCCGCCGAACAGGCCGACCTTGCCGCCCTTGGCGAACGGAATCAGCAAATCGATGACTTTGATGCCGGTCACGAGCAGCTCCTGGCCGCCGGTCTGTTCGTCGTAGGCCGGCGCCGGGCGGTGGATGGGCCAATGCTCGGTGGCCTGGACGGGGCCGGCCTCATCCTGGGGCGCGCCAAGCACATCCATGATGCGCCCGAGCACGCCGGTGCCGACCGGAACGGAGATCGGCTTGCCGGTGTCGCGCACGCCGAGTCCCCTGCGCAGACCCTCGGAGGGTCCCATGGCGATGGTGCGCACGACGCCGTCGCCGAGCTGCTGCTGGACCTCGAGGGTGAGGCCCACGTCGTCGAGCTCTAGAGCGCTGTAGATCTGGGGAATCTGGTCATGCGGAAACTCGACGTCGACGACCGCTCCGATGATTTGCACGATTTTTCCGCTGGACATGTGTTGAGCCCTCTAAACTGCTGCGGCCCCGCCGACGATCTCGGACAGTTCCGTGGTGATGGCGGCCTGGCGGGCCTTGTTGTAAATGAGTTGGAGCTCGCCGATGAACTTGCCGGCGTTGTCGGAGGCGCTCTTCATGGCCACCATGCGCGCCGCCATCTCGCAGGCGACGCTCTCCACCGCGCCGCGGTATACCTGCGACTCGACATAGCGGATGAGGATCGCGTCCAAGAGTTCGGCGGCGCTCGGCTCGTAGATATAGTCCCAGCGGCCTTGCGATGCCGAGTGCGGCGGCACGGCGGCGGGCAGCAGCTGGGAAACGGTCGCCTTCTGGCTCATGGTGTTGACGAACACGCTGTTCACGAGGAGCAGCCGGTCGATGCGGCCCGCGCGGTAGTCGTCGAGCATGACCGTGACCGTGCCGATCATCGCGGTCATCTGCGGCTTGTCGCCGAGATGGTTCGCCGAGGCGGCGATGTTCAGGTTGAGCCGCCGGAAGAACTGCAGGGCCTTCAGGCCCATGACACCGAGGTGCACCTGTTGGCCGTTCGATTCGGCCTCGCGCATCGCGCTCAAGGCCGCCTTGAATACGTTGATGTTGAGCGAACCGCAAAGACCGCGGTCGGTGCTGATCACGATGATGCCGACCGACCGGACGGGCCGGTCCGTCAGGAACGGGCTCTGGTAGTCGGGGTTGGCGAGGCGCAGGTGCCCGATCACCTCGCGGATCCTGTCCGCATAGGGACGCGCGGCCCGCATGCGGTCCTGCGCCTTGCGCATCTTGCTCGCGGCCACCATCTCCATGGCCTTGGTGATCTTCTGAGTATTCTTGATACTCGCGATCTTGCTGCGGATTTCCTTCGCGCCTGCCATGTCAGACCGTCGCGAAGAATTCTTCGCAGCACTTCTTGAGCGAAGCTTCGACGTCCTTCGACAGGTCCGGCTTGTCGACGATTCCCTTCAGCAGCGCGGCGTAATTCGTGCGCGCGAAGGTCTGCAGGCCGGCCTCGGTTTCCACGACCTTGCGCCGGTCGACCTTGTCGAAGAAGCCGCTGTTGGCGGCGTACAGCGACAGCGCCATCTCGGCGACCGACATCGGGGCGTATTGTTTCTGCTTCATGAGCTCGGTCACGCGCTGACCGCGCTCGAGCTGTTTGCGCGTCGCCTCGTCGAGATCGGAGGCGAACTGCGAGAAGGCGGCGAGCTCCCGGTACTGGGCGAGCGAGAGGCGGATGCCGCCGCCGAGCTTCTTGATGATGTTGGTCTGGGCCGCACCGCCCACGCGGGACACCGAAATGCCGGCGTTGATGGCGGGCCGGATGCCGGCGTTGAACAGGTCCGATTCCAGAAAGATCTGGCCGTCGGTGATCGAAATCACGTTGGTCGGCACGAACGCGGTCACGTCGCCGGCCTGGGTCTCGATGATCGGCAGGCCGGTCAGCGACCCGGTCCTGCCCTTGACGCGGCCACCGGTCGCCTTCTCGACGTAGTCCTCGTTGACGCGCGCCGAGCGCTCGAGCAGGCGCGAGTGCAGATAGAACACGTCGCCGGGATAGGCCTCGCGCCCGGGCGGCCGGCGCAGAAGCAGCGAGATCTGCCGGTAGGCGACCGCCTGTTTGGAGAGATCGTCGTAGACGATCAGCGCATCCTCGCCGTTGTCCATGAAATATTCGCCCATGGCACAGCCCGCGTAGGGCGCGAGGTATTGCATGGCGGCCGGCATCGACGCGGACGCCGCGACGATGATCGTGTGGTCGAGCGCGCCGTGCTCCTCGAGCTTGCGCACCACGTTGGCGATCGAGCTCTGCTTCTGGCCGATGGCGACGTAAATGCACTTCACGCCGGTGGACTTCTGATTGATGATCGCGTCGATGGCGACCGCGGTCTTGCCGGTCTGCCGGTCGCCGATGATCAGTTCGCGCTGACCGCGGCCGACCGGCACCATCGAGTCGATGGCCTTGATCCCGGTCTGCACGGGCTGCGTGACGCTCTTGCGGAAGATCACGCCGGGGGCGACCCGCTCGAGCGGCGCCTTGACGTCCGACTGCACGTGACCCTTGCCATCGAGCGGCACGCCCAAGGCGTCGACGACGCGGCCGAGCAGCCCGGGACCGACCGGCACTTCCAGGATGCGGCCCGTGGTCTTGACGATGTCGCCCTCGCCGATCGACTTGTAGTCGCCGAGCACGACGGCACCGACGGAATCCCGTTCGAGATTGAGCGCAAGGCCGAACAGCTCGTTGCCGAAGTCGAGCATCTCACCGTAGCGTGCGTCGGCGAGGCCATGAACGCGCACGATGCCGTCGGTGACGCTGACCACGGTGCCGATGTTGCTCGACTCCGCGCCGGACTGGAACTCGTCGATGCGCGCCTTGATCAGGTCGCTGATTTCTGAAGCCTTGATGGACATGGTTCGCCTTCCTGATTCAAATCCGCTGATTCAAAACCCCGATACGAAACGATACAAAAACGATACAAAAACGAAACGAGACGAAAACGATCAACCGCCGAGTTCCGTCGCGAGCCGCTTGAGCCGGCCCTTGACCGAACCGTCGATCACCAGATCTCCGGCGCGGATCACGGCGCCCCCGAGCAGGCTCGGGTCGACGGCCGCGGTGATGCGCACGTCCTTCTTCAGGCGCTTCTTGAGCGACTCGGCGAGCTTGCGGCGCTCATCGTCGCCGAGCGCGACGGCCGAGCTCACCTCGACGTCGATTTCGTTCTCATGGGCGGCCTTGAGATCCTGGTAAGCCGTGCAGATCTGCGGCAGGAGCCGGATGCGCTTGTTGGTCGCGAGCAGGCGCACGAAGTTCTGCCAATGCACGTCGCCGGCGGCGGCGCCGAGGTTGTCGAAGAATCCGACGATCTGGTTCACGCTCACGTTCGGACTGGACAGAAGCTGCGCCACGCGCGGATCCTCCGACAGGGCGGCCGCCGTGCGCAGCGCCTCCTCCCAGGCCGCGAGCACCTTCGAATCGCGCGCGAATTCGAATGCCGCGCGCGCGTAGGGCCGCGCGATGGTCGCAGCCTCAGCCATCGGCGATCTCCAGTTCGAGCCGGTCGAGCAGCGCCGCGTGCGCCTTGGGATCGATTTCCCGCTCGAGCAGGTGGGAGGCGCCCTCGATCGCGAGATTCGCGACCTGCTTGCGCAGACCGTCGCGAGCCTTCGAGACGTCGACCGCGATCTCGGCCCGCGCCTGAGCCACGAGTCGCTGACCTTCGGCGATGGCGTTGCGTTTCGCCTCCTCGACGATCTCGTTGGAGCGCTTCGATGCTTGATCGACGATCTGCGCCGCCTTGTCCCGCGCCTCGCGGATGATCTCCTGCGCCTTCAGTTTGGCCTCGTCGAGATCCTTCTGGCCCCGGTTGGCGGCGGCCAGGCCCGCGGCGATCGTCTGCTGGCGCTCCGCGATCGCCGCCATGAGCGCCGGCCAGCCGAAGCGCATCACGAGCAAGACCACGACGAAGAATGCGATGCCTTGAACGATCAGCGTGATGGTTATGTTCATGGCGGTTCGCTCCGGCGTTACTTGGCGCCCAATTGACCCAGGAACGGATTCGCGAAGATCAGGAGCAGTGCGATCGCGACGCCGATGATCGGCACGGCGTCGAGCAAACCCGCGACGATGAACATGCGCGTCTGCAGCATCGGCGCGAGCTCGGGCTGGCGCGCGGCGCTCTCGAGGAACTTGCCGCCGAGCAGCGCAAAGCCGATTGCCGTGCCCAGGGCGCCTAAGCCTATCAACAGGCCGACGGCCAGCAGTGTGCTGCTCATCACCTGAGCAAGAAGGTTTGCATTCTCCATCGATGGTTCTCCAAAGGGGTCTTATTGGTCGGGGGATGTCAGAAACTAATGCTTGTCCGCGGCTTTGCTCAAATAGACGATCGTCAGCATGCCGAAGATGAACGCCTGCAGCGTGATGATCAAAATGTGGAACACGGTCCAGGCGAAGTCGGCGACCAGCTGCACGGCGCCCCACACGTAGGTCGAGGCGTGGGCGAACGAGGCCTCGAGCGTGAGGCCGGCGATCAGCACGAAAATGAGTTCGCCCGCGTACATATTGCCGAACAGCCGCAGCGACAGCGACAAGGGCTGCACGAGTTCTTCGATGATGCGCAGCAACAGATTGAACGGCGCCACCAGCACCTGCCCGACGAGTCCGGGCGCATGGAACGGGGCGGTGAAGAACTCACCGACGAATCCGCCCAAGCCCTTCTCCTTGATGCCGACGTATTGGATCAAAAAGAATACGCACAGGGCCATGCCGAGAGTGGTGTTGATGTCGGCGGTGGCGACGGTGCGCAAATGCCCGACCCCGAACGCACCGGACAGCGCGGGCAGTGCATCGACGGGCAGAAGATCCATGAAATTCATGAGGAACACGAGCACGAAGATCGTGATGGCGAGCGGTGCGACGAATCGGCTCGAACCGTGGTAGGTCTCCTTCACGACGCCGTCGACCTTGACGACGAGGATCTCGAGGGCTGCCTGGAGCCGGCCCGGCACGCCGGGCGTCGCGCGGCGCGCAAACCCCACGAACACGGCCAGGAACAAGACGGAGAACAGGAAGCTGAAGATGACCGTGTCCAGGTGCAGGACCCAAAAGGAACCCTTGCCCATATCCATGTCGAGATACGTCAGGTGGTGCCCTATGTACTCCGTCAATCCGCCGGAGCCGCCCTCGGACGCTGCCATTCACTTTCCTCGCTTCAAGCCGATCAAGCCGATCCAGTAACAGAACTGGGCCACCACGAGTCCCATCATCAACGGCAGCGGCGCGAGCTTCAGGCGCGCGAGCGCCGCATAGATCGCGACCACATACCAGAGCCACTTCAGGCCCTCGCCCGAATACATCGCCCGGCGCAATACCGCCGCCGCCGCGACCCCGGGCGAGAACATTCTCCAACCCAAGACCGCGCTGCCGATTGCAGCGATCATGCCGCCCGCCAGCGCCGCGGCCGCCGCCGCGCCGCCCGACAGCGCCCAAGACACGCACGCGACGATCAGCGCGCTGGCGGTCTGCACCAGGACGACACGTGTCACGAGCCGCCGTCCCTCAAGAACGACGTTGCTATTCACCACGAAGGGGGCCGGAGCCAAGCCGGCGTACGGCAGCCTGAATCCCGTTTGTTCATTGGCGAGCCGTCACTGGCCAAAGTGCCCGCGAATTATAGAGAGGCTTGGGCATAGTCACAAGCCAATGATCACGAAGAGTTTTTTTTGACAAAATCTGGGAGGCAGCGAAACCGCGTAAAGCCTTACTGAATGTGGGTCAGAATGCCTTCGAGTTCGTCGAGGCTGTTGTAGGTCACGACGAGTTTGCCCTTTCCGGACGCGCTGTGCTGAAACAAGACCTTGGCGCCGAGCTTATCGGCCAATTCGAGTTCCAGCCGGTGAATATCCGGGTCCACGGCTGGGGGCGCCGCGCCGGCCGGAGCAGCGCTCTGCTGCCGGCGCACCAGTGCCTCGGTCGCGCGCACCGAGAGCCCCTTCCTGACCACCAGGGCGGCGACGTCGATCTGTTGCCGCCGGGAGCCCAAGCCCAGCAACGCGCGAGCATGGCCCATCTCGATCTCGCGCCGTTCCAGCAGTTCCTTGACTTCGTCGGCGAGCTCCACGAGCCGCAGCAGATTGCTGACCGCGGCCCTGGACCGGCCCACCGCGTCGGCCGCGGCCTGGTGCGTCAGGCCGAATTCGTCGATCAGGCGCGAGAGAGCACGGGCTTCCTCGAGGGGATTCAGATCCTCGCGCTGAATGTTCTCGATCAAGGACATCGCGACCGCGGCGGTGTCGGGAACGTCGCGGACGAGCGCGGGAATTTCGCTCAAGCCCGCGATCTGGGCGGCGCGCCAGCGCCGCTCACCGGCGATGATTTCGTAGCGCAGCGTCTCCGACGAATCGGGCCGCGCGAGCGGGCGTACGACGATCGGCTGCACGATCCCCTGCGACTTGATCGAGTCAGCGAGATCTTGCAGCGACTCGGGGCGCATGTCGGTGCGCGGCTGGTACTTACCCCGCTGCAGCAGATCGAGCGGCAGATTGGCCACCCGGTCGCCGATCGGGTTTGCGGCTGCTTCCTCAGGCTTGGCGCGCTGCGCGAGCAACGGGCTGAGTTCCGCGAGCCCACGTCCCAAAGACGGCTTTTTGCCGGACATCCTGACATCCCGCTGACGAAGTCGCGATTATACGGGCGCGAGGGGCTCCTCGTCGCGACGAATCATCTCGCCGGCGAGCGCGAGATAGGCGAGCGCACCGCGCGAGTCCTTGTCGTGCAGCAGCGCGGGCTTGCCGAAGCTCGGAGCTTCGGCGAGGCGCACGTTGCGCGGGATCATGGTCCGAAACACCTTGGCGCCGAAATGCTGGATCAACTGCGCAGAGACCTCATTGGCCAGGTTATTGCGGGGATCGAACATCGTACGCAGCAGCCCTTCGATCTCGAGCTCGGGATTGATGCTCGCACGGATCTGTTCGATGGTCTGCATCAAGGCGGTCAAGCCCTCGAGCGCGTAATACTCGCATTGCATGGGCACCATGACCGAATCGGCCGCGACCAGCGCATTCAGCGTCAGCATGTTCAGCGACGGCGGGCAATCGATGAGGATCACGTCGAAATCCTCGCGGATCGGGCGCAACGCGTTGCGCAGCTTGAACTCGCGGCCCGCCATCATCGTGAGCAGCCGGACCTCGGCCACGGTCAGATCCTGATTGGCGGGCAACAGCGCGAAACCGCCCTGCTCCACCGTGACCAGCGCCGGGGCCGCTTCGCTGTCGCCGAGCAGCACGTCGCAGCTCGTGCGCGCGACGGCGTGCTTATCGACGCCGCAACCCATGGTCGCGTTGCCCTGGGGGTCCAAGTCGATCAGCAGCACGCGCCGCCGGGTCGCCGTCAACGACGCGGCAAGATTCACGGCGGTCGTGGTCTTGCCGACGCCGCCCTTCTGGTTTGCGATCGCGATGACCCGTTTCACGTCGTGCTCGTTGTGGGCCTGGCTCGGGAGAGTTCCACAAGATGACGCTCGCCGTCCAGCCCCGGGACCCGAAGTCGATGCACGGCCAGGACTCGGAACGACTTCGGCAGCTGGGAAATCTCGTCGTCCGGTCGCCTGCCCTTCATGGCGAGCAGGCGGCCTTCGCGGCTGCACAAGTGCCCCGCGTAGGCCACGAAGTCGGCGAGCGAGGCCAGCGCTCGGGCGAGGACCGTGTCGAACGGCGCGAGCGGCCGGTAGCATTCGGCGCGGGCGTGCACGACCTCGACGTTGTGGGCCCCGATGCGCTCGGCCGTCGCCGCGACGAAGCGCGCTTTCTTGCCGGTCGCCTCGATCAGGGTGAAGCGGCGCCCGGGATTGGCAATCGCGAGGGGCAGGCCGGGGAACCCCGCGCCCGTGCCGACGTCGGCCACGCGGGTGCCGCGCAAGAACGGCTGCAACGAGAGACTGTCGAGCAGGTGCTTGCGCAGCATCCCGTCGCGGTCGCGGATCGCGGTGAGATTGAACTGTTCGTTGGCGGCGCCCAGTTCGTCGATGAGGCAGACGAGTGCTGCCACCGCGTCGGGCGCCAGGTCCACGCCGAGTTCGCTCGCCCCGGCGGCGAGCAGGGCGCGCTCCGCCGTGTTCAATTGTTTCTCACGAGAGCGGCGACGAACTCGTGAACCGGCATACGGGCAACACGCAGCGGCTCGGCCAGGCGAGCGCGGATCAGCGCACTCTGCCGCGGACCGTAATGCGCGCCGACCGCCGCGTCGAACCGAGCTTCGGGCCGCGCCGGGCCGCTGAGTGCTCCGAGGCACAGGCCGATGCCGTCCATGCGGTGCGCTGCCGGCGGGCGCTCGGGCCGGGGCACGGCGGCTGCGGGGGGCGGACCTGCCGATTCGCCGGCAAGCGCCAGCAGGGCCATGCGCAGCCCGCGGCTGGTCGCATCGCCGAGGGCCCAGCGGCCTCGCGCAGCCGCTCCGTTGCCGGCTCCGCTCGCGGCGGCTTGCGCGCAGGCATTGCCGATTGCGCGTTCGACATCGCAGCCGGTCCCTCCGAGCAGGGACGTCACGACCGCCGCAGAGGCAATGCGCACCCGGCAGAGGTGGTCGAGGCCGGGCGCCGACATCCCTTGGATTTCGCAGGCCTTGATCATGGCGCCCAGCAGATCGTGGATGATGAGCGGCCGCCGCGCTTCATGGTGAGCCCTGCGCGAGGCGTAGTCGGCCGCAGCCAGCAGCGCGCCGAGGCAATCGCCGGGATGCCCCCAGGAGCCGGCCACGCTCGCGTCGGCCGCGTCCGGCCAACGCAGCATGACGCCGAGGCCGAAGGCGGCCGCGACCGGATCGAGTTCGATGCTCGTGCCGGGCAGGCGCGCGCCGTGGACCATCGTGGCGCCGGGCACCACGGGGCCGGCCAGGCGCAGGCATTCCGGACGGCGCAGCGCCGACAGCGCATTCGCGAGTGCGCCGAGCAGGCAGGCATGGGCCGCCCCATAGGACTCCGCAGGAATCTGCGCGTCGGCGACGTAGCGCGCGAGGCCCTGCACCCCGAGTTCGGGGGGATTTTCCAAAGGCTGGCGCTCTGCGCTGCTCAAGGCTGCGATGCGCCCGCATTCAGCGCATACACCGCCACGGAAACTCGTCCTGCCGCCTCGGGGGCGTCCAGATCGAGGCGCGCGCTGAACGCGGCGTCGCCGTCATGCCCGCTGCAGCCTGCGTCGGAGCGTTCCCCGCCCGTGCGCGACAGCCAGAGATCACAATAGCGCCGCAGCAGGTCCGCGGCCGAGGGGCGCGGCAAATCGATCGCCGCCTGGATGAGGCTCAAGCGGTCGTGCGCGAAGCAGAGCACGAAACTCTGCGCGACCCCCCCGCCAAAGGCCGGCAGCGTGCCGCGCGGCGTGAAGCATTCACCGGCGAAAAAAGCGCCGGCGACCGGCGCCGCACCGACTGGCGACGCACGGACTGGCGCCGCGCCCACCGGCGCCGCACCGACTGGCGCCGCACCGACTGCCGCCGCGCCCAACGGCGACGCGCCGACTGGCGCCGCACCGACCGGCGCCGCGCCGTGCGCCTCACTGAAGAACAAGGTCTCATCGACCGCAAACGGCATCGCCTGCAGCCGCGTGCCGAGGGGCACGACGATCAGGCGACGCCAATCATCCGCGGGATCGGGGTATACGGATGCGGATCCGGACGACCGGGCTCCGGCCGGCGGCGCCGAACAAGCCGCACACGTGATCGCCAGCAGCACGGCGGTCCCCGCGGCGGCGCCGCGCGTCATGCCGGGACCCGGGCCAGCCAGGCCTCGAGGCCCGCCGCATTCAAGTCGATGTCGCCGTCGAGAACGGCGTGACGATCCGCGGCGCCGCCCGCGAACCCATGCGCATCGAGTCTGGCTGACAAATGCTCGAACAGCCGTGCTCGGATCGCGCTCACGCGGTCGGCTTCCCCCCTCGAGCGGCGCGCGATGGCGACGAACGCATCGATGTCGCCATGCAAATCGGCGCCCAGGCGCGGGACGTCGACCACGGGACCGTAGTGGGTCAGATACACGGCGCGCGGCTCGAGCGCGAGAATCCGGTCGATCGACGCATGCAGCTGTGCAGGATCGAACTGCGTCGGGGACGTGGTCGCGAAAATGAATGCTCCACGGTCGGTGTCGAGTTCCCGGTAGCTCACGCCGAAGGTGTCGCCCGCGAACACGGCGCCGGCGGCGCCGTCCACGACACACAGGTGATGCAGCGCATGCCCTGGCGTGTGAATGAAGCCAAGAGCGCGGTCCCCGAGCGTGACCCGATCGCCCTCGGCGACGGCGGTGATGCGCTCCGCCGCGATCGGCACGATCTCGCCGTAGAGCGCGCGGAAGGCGTGTTCGCCGTACACCGCCTTGGTGGCGGCGACGAGCCGCTCGGGCTGACAGAGATGCGCGACGCCGCGCGGATGCACGAGCACGCGCGCGGCCGGCAGAGACTCTGCGAGCCGCCCCGCCCCGCCCGCGTGATCGAGATGAATGTGGGTCAAAATGATGTAGTCCACGGCCAGGGTCGAGAGGCCGCACGCGGCGAGCGCCGCGAGCAAGTGCGGCACGGACCACGTGGTGCCGGTGTCGACGAAAGCCGCACGGCCCGCATCCACGATCAAGTGGCTCGCATCCATGCGCGGACGCACGTACTCCGTATCGATCACGTGAATGCCCCGATTCGCGTCGTCCATTCAGGCCGCCACGCGCTGTTCGAGATCCTTCAGTTCGGCCGAGGCCGACGGCTCCGCGAGCACGGCGGCCGACGATAGCGCGCGCTCCAAGGAGGCCGCGGCGGCCGGGCGCAGCGCGCACAGGGCGGCGTAATGGTGTGCGCGCCAGTCGGCGATCAATTCCGGCTCCAGTTCCGGGTAGCTGCGGGCATTCGCGACGGCGTCGAGCACGATCGCACAGGCCGCCAATTGCTGGACGAGCTGCCACGACACTCGAGGCGCCGCGAGGCCCTCGGCAAACACACGGCGCAGATACGCCGGCGGATCGGCGCTCGCGATCTCGTCGAGCAGATCGCTGAAGTCGTAGGAACGGAGGAGATGCTCGAAGTCTTGCACGCTGCCATTATCCGCGTCGTGTGCGAACATAGGAATGATGCGTCGACATTTTCTTGCTGGAACGCTGACTGCATTGGTTCTCGGCTGGGGATGCGCCCATGCGGGTCCGCGCGTGGAACGCGGCGGACTCATCTACGACAATCTGTCCGAACCGCCGCAATCGCTCGGCGAACGCGCGGACGGCTATGCGATGGCCCGCGCGGCCGCGCCGCTCGGCTGGACCCCGAAGGGCGGCCTGCTGATCGCGACGGCCTTCGGCGAGACCACGCAGATCCACCTGCTCGACATGGCCGGCGGCGCGCGCCGGCAGCTCACCTTCCTGCCCGACGCGATCGGCGACGGCGTGCCCTCGCCGGAGGTTTCGCCGGAGGCCTTCGTGTTCACGCGCGATTCCAACGGCGACGGCCGCTATCAGATCTACTATCAAGCGATCGGTGCCGCCGCGGCGCGGCAACTCACGGACGGCAAGTCGATCAACGGCGGACCGGTCTGGTCGAACTCGGGACGTGAAGTCGCCTTCTTCACGACCTCCCACAACGGCCAGAGCCGTGACATCGACATCGTCGAACCGGCCGCAGGCGGCGCGCCGCGGCTCGCGGTCGCGGGCGACGCGGCAGCCTGGTCGCCGCTCGACTGGTCGCCGGATGACCGCAAGCTGCTCGCGCTGCGTAGCGTGTCGCGCCGTCAATCGTCGCTCGTGCTGGTCGATCTCGAGGATGGCCAGAGGCGCGACTTGGGTGCGGGCGAACCGCCCGGGGAGGTCATCGCAGCCCGATTCGCGCGCGACGGCCAGGGCGCCTATTATGTTTCGAATCAGGGCAGCGAGTTTCTGCAGCTGCGGTTCGTGAATTTTTTCACGGGTCAGCGGACCGTGATTTCCGGACATGTCCCCTGGGACGTCGATGCGCTGGCCTTGTCGCGGGACGGCCATTATCTGGCTTATGTGAGCAACGAGGCCGGGTACAGCAAAGTGAACCTCGTCGATCTGCCCGCCCGCCAGGATTTGACGCCGCCGCACCTGCCGGGCGCGGGCGTGATCCGGTCGCTGACGTTCGACCCGGATTCGAAACGCCTCGCCTTCGGATTCGGAACGACCACCGCGCCGCTCGACGCCTACGTGCTCGACCTCGCAAGCAATCGCCTGGAGGCCTGGACTCGCAGTGAAATCGGCGCCGTGGATGCGTCGACGCTCGTGAGCGGCCGGGCCGGGCGGTATCCGACCTTCGATCTCGACGGTCTGCACGCGCGCGAGTTGCCGGTGTATACGTTCGAGCCCCCGAGGCCGGGTCCGCATCCCGTGTTGATCTGGCTGCAGGGCGGCGTCGAGGCCCCGTTCCGCCCGGATTTCGACCCCTGGATCCAATTCGTGGTCAATGAGCTCGGCTTTGCCGTCGTGGCGCCGAGCCTGCGCGGCTCCGCGGGACTCGGCAAGAGTTTCGCCGAGCTTGCCGACGGACGCTTGCGCGAGGACGCGGTCAAGGATATCGGTGCCCTCGTGGTGTGGATCGGCGGCCAGACCACGCTCGACGCCAAGCACATCGTGGTCGCAGGCGTTGGCTACGGCGGATATCTGGCGGCGTCGGCGCTCGCGACTTATGGGGATCGTTTGCGCGCCGGCATCGACGTGGGCGGAATCACCGATTTCGTCGACCTGCTGGGCGACGCGTCTTCTTCGCTGCAGGCCGGGCGGCGTGCCGACTTCGGCGACGAGCGTGACACCGACGTGCGCGCGTACCTGCGCCGCATCTCGCCGCTCACGAATGCGGACCGGATCACCAAGCCGCTGCTGGTCGTTCACGGCAAGAACGACGCGTCCATCCCGATCGATCAATCGGAGTTGCTCGTGAGCCGGCTGCAGAGCCGCGGCGCTCCGGTGGCCTATCTGATCGCAACCCGTGAGGGTGAGGACTGGCTGCGTGAAAGCGATCGGGCCGCCTGGTTCAGGGCCACGGCGGCTTTCCTGACGACGCTGCCATGAAGGGTCCGCCACGGGTACTCCTCCGCCGTCATTTTCCAACTTTTGTCATGTTCTCGATATTTCTCACAAGACTATCGAGAACATGACAAACATCGAAAACTGAAAATCCAGCACAGGGGTACCGGAGGAGCTTGCAAGCCGGACGGGTAAACGCACGCTGCCGCTCGCGCCGACTTCGACGCGCTGCTGCAGGAAGCAAGGCTTACCTGACGGAAAAGAACGCTTACTTGACGGTGGCGAGCGGCGACGGTTGCGAGGCGAAGAGTCCGCCGCGATCTTGATGTCGTTCTCGTTGGTCAGGGACTGCGCCATGCCACCCATGATCGCATTCTTGCGGCGCCCGCTCCGATATTGCTGCAGTGCTTGCTGCAGATAATCGGCGTGCTGGCCGGCGAGCACGGGCGGCTTCGGCACGAGCGGCGCGTCGATGCCGGCGCCGTTCTCGCCGTGACAGGCAACGCACCCGGCGACCTGGACTGGCGGCTTACCGGTGCCCGCTCCGCCCGGTTTGATCGGCTCCGCTCCCTGCAGATAGGCGGCGATGTCCTGCATGTCCTCGTCTGACAGGGATGTGGCCTGCGCATGCATCGTGGCGTGCGGCCGCTCGCCGGCTTTGTACTCCTGGAGGGCAGCGACGATATAGGCGGCCGTTTGATGACGCAGCCTGGGCACGTCGTAGTCCGGGTATGCATTCTTATAATTGTCGATGCCGTGGCAGCCAAGACAGGTGTAGAACTTCTTTTCGCCTTCCGCCGCGTTGCCATCCGCTCGAGCGGACATCGAGGCGCACACGCTCAGCGTCAGGGTGGCGAACAACCACGCCCGGCCGTAGGGTCCACCAAGCATCTCGTATCTCCGAACCGCAATAGGCTCATGTCAGGTGAGCAAATGGTAAAGAGTGACCGCCCAAATTGCCACCCTGATCGATCGGCGCGACCACTCGCGCGATCGGCGCGGTCACTCGCGGTCAGCCCGCGGCGACGGTCCGCGGCAGGGCGGCGCCCAGCCGTTTCTTCAGATGGACGAGCAGCAGGGACAGCGCGGCGGGCGTGAGTCCTGGAATCCGCCCGGCCTGCCCGAGCGTTTGCGGACGGACCTCGGCGAGCCGTTGGCGGACCTCGTTCGACAATCCGCGCACGGCCGCGTAATCGAGGTCCGCCGGCAGCGCGAATTCCTCGTTGCGCAGGCTGCGATCGATCTCGTCGCTCTGACGCCGCAGATAACCGGCATATTTTGCCTGCACCTCGACCTGGGCGGCGACCTGGGCGCGGAGCCGCTCGTCGAGCGCCCAGTCCCCGGGCCCGGCTTTGTCGCGAGCCGGTAGCGAGGCCAGATCCTGGTATCCGATCTGCGGGCGACGCAGCAAATCGATCGCATGCGTTTCGTGCTGCAGCGGGGCCCCCAATCGGGCGAGCAGGCTCGAATCGACCTCATGCGGATGCACGACGGCCGCCGTCAGGCGCGCGATCTCGCCGTCCACGGCACAGCGCTTGCGCTCGAAGAAATCCCAGCGCTCGTCGCCGACCAGGCCGAGCGCGCGGCCTGGTTCGCACAAGCGCAGGTCCGCATTGTCCTCGCGCAGCGACAGGCGATATTCCGCACGGCTCGTAAACATGCGGTACGGCTCAGGCGCCCCGCGCGTGGTCAGATCGTCGATGAGCACGCCGAGGTAGGCGTCGCTGCGCTTCGGCCACCACGGCGCCTCGTCGCGTGCAAAGCGGGCGGCGTTGGCGCCCGCGAGCAAGCCCTGCGCGGCCGCCTCCTCATACCCGGTCGTGCCGTTGATCTGGCCGGCGAGGAACAGGCCGCCCACCCATTTGCTCTCGAGACTGCACTTGAGGTCGCGCGGATCGAAGAAATCGTATTCGATCGCATAACCCGGCCGGGTAATGTGGGCGCGCTCGAAGCCCTCGATGGTCCTCACGAAATCGAGCTGCACGGCGAACGGCAGGCTCGTGGAAATCCCGTTTGGATAGATCTCGTTGCTGTCGAGACCCTCCGGTTCGACGAAAATCTGATGCGAGGACTTGTCCGCATAACGCACGACCTTGTCCTCGACGGAAGGGCAGTAGCGCGGACCCACGCCCTCGATGAGCCCGGTGAACATCGGCGACTGGTGGCTCGCGCGCCGGATGATCTCGTGGGTGCGCTCGTTCGTCGCCGTGATGTGACAGGGGAGCTGACGCGGATGCACGGCCGCGGTTCCTAGAAAAGAAAACACCGGCCGCGGGTCATCGCCGTACTGCGTACGCAGCACGGAAAAATCGATGCTGCGGGCATCGATGCGCGGAGGGGTGCCGGTCTTCAGGCGCCCGGTACGCAGCGGCAGTTCGCGCAGGCGCGCCGCGAGCCGGGTTGCGGCGGGGTCGCCGGCCCGTCCACCGGAATGACTCTCGAGTCCGATGTGAATCTTGCCGGCGAGGAAAGTGCCCGCGGTCAGCACGAAGGCGCGCGCGCGCAGTGCGATGCCGCTCGCCGTGATGCACGCGACGACACAGGCGCCCTCAACTTCGAGGTCGGCCACCTCCTGCTGGAGCAGCGACAGGTTCGGCTGGTTTTCGAGCATGCGGCGGATTGCCCGCTTGTAGAGCTGGCGATCTGCCTGGGCGCGCGTTGCGCGCACCGCGGGACCTTTGCTCGCGTTGAGAGTTCGGAACTGGATCCCGGCAGCGTCCGCCGCGAGCGCCATGGCGCCGCCGAGCGCGTCGATCTCCTTGACCAGGTGGCCTTTGCCGATGCCGCCGATCGCGGGATTGCAACTCATCTGGCCCAGGGTCTCGATGTTCTGGGTCACGAGCAGCGTGCTGCGGCCCATGCGCGCCGACGCGAGGGCGGCCTCGGTACCCGCGTGGCCGCCGCCGATCACGATGACGTCGAACTCGGTCGCGAAGCGCATGACATTCCAATGGATTGCGGAAGATTCTATAGCTGGGGTTCGGAGTTCTATCAGCGACCTTGCAGAACTTTTCGCCGCAGGCCCCGTTTCATGGTAAGCCGGACCGCACTTGCGGAGCAAACCGGGTGCCCTTCGGACCCATTGTTCCAATGCCGATTACGGCTGCAGCCGCGCATCTGGGCCGCCCCCAGCGGGTCCGGCTGTGCACGGTGCACAGGGCGCATTGCCTTCGGGTCTGGCGCCGGGAACCAATCCGGTTCGGCGCGGTACAGTAACGAAACACGGCGTGCTGGACTGCCTGCGGACTGCCTGCGGACTGGCGCGTGCCGACGGGCGCGCCGACTACCTGCGGACTGGCGTGCCGGCTGGCGCCGTGCTCGAGTCAATGCTGGGGGATCATCGGTGAAAACAGGCATTTGCACCGCCTTGGTGATGGGGATGGGATTGTTCTGCACCGTCCCTCTGGCTGCATCCGCAGCACAATCGATCGGGGAAGCGGCCGGCACGAGTGAGGTGAGTCCGGAGCTCAAGATCGGCAATCCCGCCCCGCCGTTCACGGCTCGCGACAGCGCCGGCCTGACTCGTCGTAGCAGCGATTTTCTCGGCAAGATCGTGGTGCTCGAATGGACCAACGCGGATTGTCCCTATACGCGCAAGCACTACTCGACCGGTAACATGCAGAGCATCCAGAAACTCGCCCAAGCGCGCGGCGTGATCTGGCTCAGCGTCGTTTCGTCGGCGCCGGGCAAACAAGGCTACGTCGACGGACCGCAAGCGGACGCTTTGACGAAGTCGCGCGCTGCGGCGCCCACCGCCGTTCTGCTCGATCCATCGGGTGACCTGGGTCGGCTCTATCATGCGAGGACGACGCCTCACCTGTTCGTGATCGACGCGAACGGACTGCTGCGCTACATGGGGGGCATCGACAGCATCGCGACCGCCGATCCCGCCGATGTGCCCAAGGCCGAACCGTATCTCAAGGAAGCCATGCTGGCCGTGGCCGACGGTCAGCCGGTGCCGCATCCCGTGACCCGGCCATACGGCTGCAGCGTCAAGTATTGACCGCTGCGGCAGGTTGACCGCTGCGGCAGGTTGACCGCTGCGGTAGGTTGACCGCTGCGGTAGGTTGACCGCTGCACCCAGTCCTCAGATCCACCAATTGACGGCCGGCCGGCGCTGGTGAATCGATACACTACCCGCCCAAAACTGGGAGTGTGGAATGAGGAACTCCGTGGCCGCCGTCCTGTTGGGCGGGATCTGTCTGTTCGCCATTGCGCGGGCGGATGCCGAGGGAACCGCCGTGCCGGGCCTCCCGCCACTGCACGATTGCCGCCTCGAGCATCCCCTGCGCCTGAGTTCCGAGGCCGCGCGCTGCACGTCCCTGTCCCTACCGGAAAACCGGGCGCTGCCGAACGGGCGTCACGTCGTTCTGGCGATCGCGGTCGTGCCGGCGCTGAACCGTCGCAGCCGGGCCGCACCGCTGTTCATACTGGCCGGTGGCCCGGGCCAGAGCGCCATCGACCTATACGCGAGCTTCGCCGCCGCCTTCGCGCGCATCAACCGCGATCACGATGTCGTGCTCGTTGACCAGCGCGGCACGGGCCGTTCCGGGCCGCTGCTTTGCGAGCTGCCGGAGGACTGGACTGCGGCTGCCGTGGAGCTGCCGGAGGTGTTGCGGGCGACCCGGGCCTGCCTCGACAAATACGGCGCGCGGGTCCGCTATTACACCACCCGCGAGGCCGTGCTCGACCTCGATGCGGTACGCCGCGCCTTGGGCTATGCCGAGATCGATTTGTACGGCGCCTCGTATGGCACACGCGTGGCGGAGGCCTACATGCGCCGTTTTGCCTCGGCCGTCCATGCGGTGATTCTCGACGGCGTCACGGACCCGGAGCGGCCCATCGGCCCCGACACGCCCGGCGACGGAGAACGCGCGTTGCGGGAAATCATCGAGCGCTGTACGGAGAATCGCGATTGCGCCGTGGCCTACCCGGCGCTGTCGGCCGAGCTTCGGGACCTCGAACGTCGCTATGGTCCCGCACGCGACCCGGTCACGGCTCCCGATCCGGACAGCGGCCTGCCCGTGAGCCTCGAGTTCAATCGCACGATGTTCGATGCGGCGCTGCGCTTCCTGTCCTATAACGGCGTCGAAGCGTCGCTGCTGCCTCAACTGCTGCATCAGGCAGCCACCGGCAATCTCGGACCGCTTGCCGCCCAGGCCATCACGACCGCCCGCTCGATCGGCAGTCAGATCGCGATCGGCATGCAGGACACGGTCCTCTGCAGCGAGGACGTCCCGTTCTTTCCCGGCGCCGACGTTCTGCAGGCTGCGACCGCCGACACTTATCAGGGCATCGACCAGATCGAGGCGTTCCAGGCCATCTGCCGGATCTGGCCCAGCGGACCCGTCGATCCCGATCTCCATGCCGCCCTGCACAGCGACGTGCCCACGCTGCTGTTATCGGGCGAGGCCGATCCGGTCACACCGCCGAGCGCGGCGGCGCGCCTCGCGCGCACGCTGACGCATCGCCGGCACCTCATACTTGCCGGGGAGGGGCACGGTCAGCTGGCCACGGGCTGCGTGCCGCGACTGATGGCGAGATTTCTCGCCGACGCCGCGCCCGAAGATCTCGATGCGAGCTGTCTCGAGGCACACCATGCCGCGCCCTTTTTCGTGAACTCGACCGGACCCGCCCCGTGATCGAGGCACGCCGGTTGTGCAAGCATTTCGGGGCCGTGAGCGCGGTGGAAGATCTGTCCTTCAGCGCGCGTGACGGTGCCATCACGGGTCTGCTGGGGCCGAACGGTGCGGGCAAATCCACGTGCCTGCGCATGGTGTACGGCGTGCTCACGCCGGACGCGGGCAGCGCCTGCGTCGATGGCATCGACATCGCCGGCGAGACCTCGGCAGCACGCACGCGGCTCGGCATTCTGCCGCATGCGGCCGGGCTCTACGGCAACCTCACCGCGCGCGAAAACATCGCCTATTTCGGCCGCTTGCACGGGGTTGCCGCGGGGCTGGTGCGGGCGCGCACCGACGAATTGGCGGCCGCGCTCGGCATGGAGGATTTCATCGACCGGCGCACGAAAGGATTCTCGCAGGGTCAGCGCTTGAAGACCGCGCTCGCGCGGGCGCTGGTGCACGGACCCCGCAACCTCGTGCTCGACGAGCCCACCAACGGACTCGACGTGATGGCGATTCGCGCCTTGCGCGAAATGTTGCTGCGGCTCAAGGCGCAGGGGCAATGCATCCTGCTCTCCTCACACGTGCTGCAGGAAGTCGCTGTCCTCTGCGATCGGGTCGTGATCATCGGTCACGGACGCGTCCTGGCGGACGACACGCCGGGCGCCCTGCGCGCCCGCAGCAGTGCGAGCACGCTGGAACAGGCCTTTCTCGAGGTCCTCGGCGAAGAGGCCGGAGTCCGCTGATGCGCGCCGTGTGGATCGTGTTTTGCAAGGAGTTCCTCGAGAACCTCCGCGATCGACGCACGTTGTTCTCGGCGCTCCTGTTCGGCCCCCTCTTCGGCCCGATACTTTTCGGCGCCATCGTGTCGCGAATGCTCGAACAGAACTCGCTCGAATCCGACCAGGCGTTGCACCTCACGATTTCAGGCGGCGAGCAGGTGCCCGGTCTGGTCCAGTTCCTGACCGGGCAGGGGGTGATCCTGAAGCGCGTCGGGTACTCGGAGTCGGGCGCGCGAGCTGCCGTCCAGAGTGGCGTAACACCGGTCATCGTGCTCGTCCCGGCCGAGTACGCGGAGCGATTTACGCAGGGCAAACCGGCGCCGCTGCTGTTGATCGCCGACAGTTCCGATTCGCAGGCCCGCAAGGACACGGAGCGTACGCGCGCCCTGCTCGGAGCCTACGGCAGCCGGATTGCCCAGCTGCGGCTGACGATCCGCGGCGTGGATCCACTCGTCGCGCAGCCGGTCGCCGTGAACGAGGTGGATGTCGCGACACCGACCGGCCGGGCGGTCGTGATCCTCGGCTTCATGACGTACTTCGTGCTGTTCGCCGTGTTGATGGGGGGCTTGTACCTCGCGATCGACACCACCGCGGGTGAACGCGAGCGCGGCTCGCTCGAGGCCTTGTTGAGCCTGCCGGTGGCCCGTGCCTCGATCGTCGGCGGCAAGATTCTCGCCACTTCGGCCTACATGTGCATATCGCTCAGCATCACGCTGTCGGCCTTCGTCTGCGTGTTGCGATTCGTACCCCTCGAGCGGCTCGGCATGAGTGCGAACCTGGGACCCGGCACCGCCCTCGAGTTTTTCGGTATCTGCCTGCCATTCGTGCCGCTCGGCGCCGCCTTGATGAGCTTCGTCGCCTCGTTTGCCCGCAGCTACCGCGAAGCACAAACCTATCTGACCACCGTGTTGCTGGTGCCCACGCTGCCGATCGCGTTCGCCAGCATCTATTCTTTGAAAACGAAGAGCTCCCTCATGGTGATCCCGTCCTTGAGCCAACATTTGTTGATGACGAGCGTGCTCAAGGAGCAGCCCCCGGCGGCGATCGACGTCTGGGTATCTGCGGGCACCTCCCTGGTACTGGCAGCGCTGTTCACCGCCTTGACCGCCCGGCTTTGGCGGCGGGATACGATGCTCGTTTGAGCCCGTGCGCTGCTGTTCCACCTGGCGGCCAAAACCTGCAGGGTAAACACCGACAGTAAATTAGGCTTAGCAGGTATAGGTGGGCGGCTTTTTCTCTGATATAACGCGTCTGAATACTACAAGATTGTGACGTATTTCTCGGTTTTTGGCGGTGCGGGGGCAGCTGGCATGAAGAACAAGTGGTCTTCCTTGAGGGCGAACACGGCAGTGGCCATCCTGGCGTCGTCGGCGACCATGCTCTGGCTGTTGTGGAAATTCCCCGTCGTGACGGCGATCGCCACGGTCGGCGTCGTGGTATTTCTCGTGGTGTCCGCCCGCGTTGCGGCGCCCGCGAATGACGCAGACCCGGCAAAAGATCTGGATCAATCCGAAAGCGGCGTCGGCCTGCACTGACGCGCACTCGTCACAGGACGGCGCGCACTCGTCACAGGACGGCGCGCACTCGTCACAGGACGGCGCGCACTCGTCACAGGACGGCCCACCACGGGCACCCCAGAATTCCGGGCCGGATGACTCGGATCTCGGGGTCGCTGCTGAGGACGATCCCGCGGGGCGTGTGAGCATGACGCTCGCGAAAGGTGATCAGATGTCGCGCTTCGTCTGCGCCAACGGCTTCAGCCGCTTTGACCTCCACCGGCAGCAGCTGCCCGTTCTCCTCGAGGATAAAGTCGACTTCCTGCCCGGAACTGATCCGCCAGTGGTAGAGGTCGCGAGTAGGCGCGCCATCACGCCAGACGAGCAGGTCGCTCGCAACCAGAGTCTCGAGGTGGAAGCCGGTGGGCGTGGCCTCGCGTGAGGCGGCCAGGGCGAGCGCCGCGTCGACGCTGTAGAGCTTCGGTGACTTGATCACGCGCTGGCCTGAGTTGCGCGAGTACGGTGGGATGAGCTCGATGAGGTAGGCGCGTTGGAGCGCCTCGAGCCAACGCCGGATCGTGGTGACCGGCGTACCGAGGTCGTTTGACAAGCCCGTCACGTTGAGCTCTTGCCCCGTTCGGGCGGCGGTCAATCGCATGAAGGCTTCCAGTCGGGGCGCGGATTCGACCTCCAGAATCTCGAGGATGTCGCGGCGCGAAAAGATCTCGACGTAGTCGTCGAGCATCCTCAGGCGCTGGTCCGATGGGGCGGCAACGGCCCGAGGAAACCCTCCGGTTTGGACCACCGAGCGCCAGTCGAGCCGCCCACTGGCAGCGGCGCGTTGCTCCAGCTCAACGAGTACGACCGCTTCGTCGGACCCGAACAGGAAGCTCCACCCCCGATGGTCCTCGTCAAATCGCAGTTCGCTCAAGGTCAGCGGTCGAAGCGTCCGGTAAGTCGCGCGCCCCACCAGCGAGTCGCTGACCGATTTTCCGACTTTGGGCTGGTTCGACCCGCTGAGCAGGTACTGTCCGTTTCGCCCGTCCCGATCGACGATTGCCTTGATGGCGAGCATCAGATCGGGTGCTCGCTGCACCTCGTCGATGAACGCTCCACGGTCTCCAAGGTTCGCCAGGAATCCCTCGGGGTCGGCAACGGCCTGTTCGCGGACGTCCCGTTCATCGAGCGTGCGCCTGGCGAGGCCCTTCGCTTCAGCGATCTCCTCGCAGATCGTGCTCTTGCCGACCTGGCGCGCGCCCATGACCGCAACCACCGGGTACAGACTGAGGTCGGCTCGCAGTTGGGTGTGAATGACCCGCGGATAGTGGGTGTTTGCGTCAGGCATTTCTACGCGCTATATTGGCGTTTGACGGTCAATATACCGTAGGAATATTGTCATGGCAAATGCGTATTCAGCGGGCGATCTGCTGGAGTTTCTCGACCACGCCGGCAACAAAGGGCTCATGCCCGCGGCGACCGCCCAGGCCCTGGCCGTGGCCACGAGGAATGTCCTGGGAATCTTGTCTGACGACGAGAAGGCCGACCTGCGTCAGCTGAATCTCGACGCGGCCGTCACGCGCTTTACGAACAAGCGCGCCAAGGATTTCAATCCGTCGTCTCTGAAGGAGTACGGTCGCAGAGTTAGACGAGCCGTCGAGCTGTTCCTGAGCTGGCGCGAGAATCCTGCGAATTTCACGATCAAGACGCGAACTACTACGATCGGACCGCATCAGCGGGAGCAGGGACTCACCATTGCTGAGCCCTTTGCTAGGGAAGCGTCCACTGACCAAGCCCCGAATGAGGTGGCGGGAACGTATCGTTCGAGCGTTCCTATTCGGCCGGGCCTCGTGGTGACGCTGGTCAATATTCCAAATGACCTCACCAGCGCCGAGGCGGAGCGGATCGCGGGTTTCGTCAGGATGCTGGCGCTCAGATGAACCCGGCCTCAAAGAAGCCCGACAACAGCGTTGTGTCAGACGCATTTCTCGCCAAAGTCCGCGGCATGCCTCAGCAGAACCTCGCGGTTGAGCTGTCGCCGAAGCTGCTTCGCGTCACGATTGCGACGGAACGGCGAAACGCCTTTGATTTAGGTTAAGCCTCCAACCTAAAATAAGGCCGATCCTTATTTTAGGCTTGGTAAGCGATCGAGGCGAGCGCGACGCAAGCGGTGGCGACAGCGAACACGTTGCTGGCGCTCGTCAACGCCGACCGTGATCGAATCGCCGGCCTGGGTCGCGCCGCTCCTTCCGCCCTCACCGTCCATCAGGCACTGCAGCGTCAGCCCATCGCGACGGCAGCGTCGCTGGTCAAGGCCACTGGACTCACCGCGGCCACGGTAAACAAATCGATAGCCCATCTGCAGCGCATCCGGGTTGTCAGCGAACTCACGAATCGGCAGCGCGGCCGAGTGTTCAGTTATGGCAAATATGTGAAAGAGCTCGCGGCGGAGATGGAGTCGCCGTGACCGAACGGGATCGGCTCGCGGCGCTTCAGGCGGAGAACGACCGCAGAACTCGGCACTGCGCGCACGCTCAAGGGAAGTCGCTGGACGTCTACGACGTTCCGTTATTTCCCGATGCAGAAACTGCCGAAAATTTCCCCGAGGAGATCATCGCTGCTGACCTCTCCCGTGATCTCGCTCAAATTTCGCTGTGCGAGCCGCAACTCCTCGGCCACGAGCTCGGGCATCGCGCCAGCTGCGATCGATTCCCGCGCGGTGTCGAGATGCTCGAGCGCACGCGTGAGGGCTTCGACGTGCCGTGCGCGGGCGCCGAAGGCCCCGCCGTCGGCTCCCTCGTAGCCGGCACGCTTCGTCAGATGAGAGACCAGCAGATCGATGCCGGCCCCCGTCCTGGCACTCACGTAGACGCTGCCACCTGAGCCGTCGGTCGCCTCTTCGACCCGCGGCAGCTCGCCCGTCAGGTCGATTTTGTTGACCACCCGCGTGATCGGCGCAGCGCCCTGCACGGAGAGCGGGAACTCGTCGATCTC
>Ga0209611_10003606_pt1 | contig 26748 bp, 13 predicted proteins | sample S1TSphgellanicum_3_FD_187693 | JGI IMG/M metagenome (GOLD analysis project Ga0209611, IMG submission 187693) | Host-associated microbial communities from peat moss isolated from Minnesota, USA - S1T2_Fc - Sphagnum magellanicum MG (SPAdes) (version 2) | ecosystem: Host-associated > Plants > Peat...
TTAGGGTATAGGTAATGATAATTAAAGTTGAAATACAACTGAAAATGCATGCAATATTTCATCCATCAATATCATTATTTCATCCATTCAAAAACAAGGGGGGGGGAGGGAAATGGTGCTGACATGTATGGCAAATGTTCTAAACACACAATGGCAAAAATTTGGGTCAAGGAGTAAACACCATTAGCACTAACTTTGGGAGCTCCCAACAAAAAACCAAGGTTGTGGGGGTGAAAACACACTAGGGGGACCAACTAGGCACCTTCAAAACATATGCTAAAAGTTTACATGTTTAGAATGTGTTGCAATTAATTTTGGGTTTCACTTTTCATGTTGAAGTTTATTTTAATTTTCACAAAGTTAATGTATTTAATATTATTTGAATCAATAAATAAATTAACTATAATATATTCAAGGAATAATATAGATATATGTATGGTACACACAATATAATAAAACATATTTCTTGTCTAGATTGCACTAGTTTTTGGTTTGAAGTAATGAACCCAAAAACGTTTGAAATGGAATTAAAAAAATGGCCCACCACACATTTCTTGTCATCTTTTATTTGAAAATTATTTTTTGTCCAAATTTTAATTTACCACATACATATCATCATCACCTTATAAAAACTTGTTTATGATATAATAACTATCAAAAATTTTACATTATTCACAAACCTATTCCAATCATATGTAATCATAAGGTTTAATAGATATTACAAATTTCATACAAATTAAAAATCATTTCAATCAATTTTTGAATATATTTGCATTTTTAGTTCATAGTGATGCACATTTGTTTTATGTCTAACACCACATCATATGAAATTTTTTTAAAAGTAATTTCTTTGGCATTTGACTTTTTGTTTTGACCTACCATAATATGCAAAAATATTGTGAAATCATTTTTAATAATGACATGGTTGAAGTGCAAACATGGGCACCTTTGAAAAACAATACAATGTGATAACAATCTTGGCCCATCCATAGTTTGTTTTCACCCTTTGCAACTAGCCTTATGATTGGATTTTCTAGTTGTAATGGACACTTGCATTTAACCTTATTTTTCATTAAAAAGTTACAATAGACAAGTTGCACTAGTCACAAAAGACATGGTGTGGAACCAAAAACACCAAAATTGTGCAACTCAATAACAACTAAGTTCATGGGAAAAATGGTCCACACCACATCAAATTAACAAAAAATCTCCACATAGTGTTGATGTTGTGCTTTCATTCATCCATTGTGGATGAAATGTTGCCATTTCATCACAACTAAGTTGCAATTAATAAACAACTTTTTAAATACAATTACATTACAAATTTGGAGATTATTCAAGAAAACACTAGTTTGAAATTATACAAAGGAAATATGACCAACTTACAACAAATAGTTAATGATAATGTTAGACTATTGTTTTATATAGTATTATCCTACAACTAAATTGACACATTGTTGCATTGTTGTGCAATTAAATTACAATTGTTAGAACTCTTTAAAAGACTAAGTGCAAATTGCAAGTTATAATATTGCACTAGGCTAGGATTAGCCTACATTGATTTTACAACTATTTTGCAATCATGTTATTTATTAATGGCATTTTGTTGCAACTTCATAAATGGTAGCATTTGTGAGTTGAAACTAGAAAACTTGCAATTGACACCACTATGCAACTAAAAATAATGAATTATTCACGTGGAATTGCCTAAATTCAAATTTACAATGATTCCGCAACTAATTTAACTTAGTTTGATTTTTTTTGCAACTAACATGAATATCAATATTATACTAGTTACAATTAGTTCATTAGTATGGTGCAATGAATGGATTTTATTATATATACTCATTTGCAATTGTTTATTTTTGCAACTTATTAGTGATTATCTGGATGTGTTTCCTTAATTTGTGTTGCAATTACATAGAACCAAGTATGGTGCTTTCTTATAATTGCCATGTCATTTGTGGTACTAAATTGCAACTTTTAAATATGCATTTGGTAGTTTTTTGTATTTCATTGCCTTGGTTTTTTAACAATTTGCAACTATGACTTTTTTTCATTTATTATGATACTGCAAGTAAATGTATTAACATTGTGAACTTGCATTTTGGGAAAACTATGCACCCATTTTTAGAACATCCATGGTTGATTTTACAATTACAACTATATAATTACAGTTAAAAAGGAATATGATATCACCATTGTGCAAAATTGCATTTAAAATTTTAGCTCAAAAAAGGGAAGGGAACACATTTAATAGATGTCTTATGACTATACTAAGGCTAGAATATGAAAAATGTTGTCTAGATTTATGATAAGAATCCTATTACAACCCTAAGTTTCCTTTGTCCCATATGGTGTTTGTGCCAACCACATTTTGCAAATGTGGCTTGGGGGGGGGGAGGGTAATCATTTTCATTAATGACCCAATATAATTCAATTAAACCATAAAAAATTTCACTCACTCCAACCTTATACATGCCCTTGTATATTTGCTTGAAGGGAAACAACTCACCCTTCATTCCTTCCACCATACCCTAGGCCACAATTCACTCATTATTTTTCTTATCAAATAAATTCACCTTGTCTCCTTTTGAAAATTGCCATATACCAAAGTCAATATAATTAGGCCGTCACCCACAAACATGTGCACCAAACTCAAGTGATGATAATAATGAACTTATGTCATAAGATTTTTTCTACTTACAATCATCACCTTCTTGCCATCAACACTTATTCTTTCATATGCTTTAATTTTACAATGTTGCATAAGCCACCATCAATTCTCAAATTATAGCTCTAAACATTAAACATCTTAAATAGTTGATATTATACTAGGTTTTGTCAATAACTAAAAAATTAATCATTTTTTACTAACTCTCACCTTGGGTTTGGTGGGAGAAGAAGATGTACCTCCATGGTGTTTAGTCCTTAACCCCTTATTTGCACTAACCACATTTTATCGTGATCTTGAATGCCTTTGTGCCACCTTTTTCATGGCCTTGAACATGAAGCTCCATCATATTTGTTATTGGCAATTCCTAGGCACCCTGGCTCACTTGTGTAATGTTGCATTTTGGAATTTGATGACTATGGTTTAAAATTTTGTACATTAAGTCATCATCTTCATCATGATCAACCATAACCTTCTTGTTTATTTCAATTCCAATAGGTGCCAACACATTTGAGTGATCAACCATGTGTTTGTCCTTGCTCCCAATTGTAAGGAATGTTTCAGTATCAATGCCCATTGCATCAAGCGATTGCTCATCAACCCCTTCTTTCACATGGGGTTCCTTTATGTGGGAGGGACAAACTTTCACCTTTGGGATAAATTCTTGTGCCCCTTTGTAGACTAACACCCCATTTGCTAATCTTGATTATTATTAATATGTAATGGCCCCCATAGATCCCACAAAGTCACCACCTCTTAAAATTTCAGCTTTTCATGCCATGTGCACTAATGGTTGCAAGGCCTTTATATACCATTTCAATTCTTCAAGCTTTCCTTGATTGTAAACATGTTTAATTCCAAAAAAATTGTTCATTTCAAGTGGGTCACATTTGTTCCTTCTATAACTCCTACCCAAATGTTGATAGGCCAACCCCCACTTATAAGTGACATTGTAATTATGAATGGGGAAAGATCTTTTTCTATAGCCTCAACTAAATCAATGTTACCTTACAACTAATTCACAATTCAAAATTAATTGACTTACAACTAATAGGCCCAAATGCAACAATTATATTACCACAAGAAAAAAATTTGAGTTTTTTTGAATGTGTTGGATGATGTAAAGTTCATTGATTTCATTTTAGATAATTCATTTGCAACTTTTGCTATGGATGATGACATTTGCTTCAATAATTTTTGCAACTAACAACAACTCCAAACTTTATAATCCATGTGCACAATATACAAAAGAGAAAACATAACTTCAAACAAACACTCACAATTTTTGCAACAATTCCATCCATTCCATGTTGCCCATGTTAATTGATATGATGCATGTGTTCATGTGCATTCATCATTCACTTTTCAACAAGTTTAAAAAAAAAGGTTCAAGTTTCATTTTTTCTAGCATTCCATTTTAGCATACCGTCAACTCATCCAAGCAAGTAAGTTAAACATTAATTAACAAATACTATAACCTTTTAACCATGGAATTTTTTTTGGGATTAATCAAAGGTTATTTAATGTCAATTCAAGAATTTCATAATTAAAAGTAATGATTCTCTTTGCATTTTATCTTTGATTTTTAAAAAATAAATTAAATAAATTAAAATTCAAAATGATAGATAATGTAATGTACTATTAAATTTTTTGTGTATGGTGTACATAATGCATGATGCATGATGCAAATACATGTATCAAACATTTTTTTAATTCAATCTTTTTAATAGTTGCAAAATTCAACTAGTACAATGATGGTGAATAAATTCATATTCATACATAATACTAATAAACCCCAATCCACAATTACATCCATGATTGGGTTGGTAGTTATTTAGGATGTTATATGATCACATGATTGCATAGCTTAGGATGGGAAAGTGTAGATCGAATTACCTATGGGTTACACCTAGGTAGCTAGGTGTACAAAAAATTACTTATGTTAATTTAGGGTAATTAACCATGAAGTAAGTTAACTAGGTAGCTAGGATATTCATATTTTAAAAGGCTACTAACCTAGGTATCTTAGATTTTTAATGTGAAAGTTACATTAATTTATTTTTTCGAAATATGGGGATCACTCATCAAAGTTCATAAAGTATTCACATGTGTATGTGTAGTTATTTGAAAATCCAAATTTTATTAACTATTTGGTTGTTATAAATGAACTCCTATTAACCTTTTTTCGTTATTTTCCCATAATGCACATTGCAAACATGTGCATCAAGTCATGTGCTTTAAAGTTCATAAACATGTATCTTTTGCGAGGTGAACATTTTCCGATTCGAAATATTTAAAAATAGTATGGGAAAGGGGTTCAAGAACTTGCAAGTCTACCAAACATTTCACCCATGATAGAGCTACATATAATGTGTCATTTTTCTTTGGGTTTTGTCGGGATGGATGTAAGAGTGATCCAAGGATAGCTCTTGAAAGGGTTAGTGTTTAGCACTTGTCAATTGTGAAGGACGATCCAAATTTGTTGAATAGAAATAATAAAAATTTAATTTGGAAATTTGATGAATATATCTCATTCCAATGTTGGGTGGATGCCAATAATGTTGGGCAGAAGTTCAAGATCTAAAACCTAATCATCACCAAACTATTTAGGTAGTGTGGATGAAACAAGTATTATATACTAAGAAGTTTCATCAATGACTTAGTGATGTGTGCTTGCAATTTCTAGCAATTGGTAGCTAATAACATGATTCAAGGTGTCATTAGCAACTTCCTTAGTAGACCTATAGTTGTTTTTTGTGCACATAGCAAGCATTCCCACAAGTTCCAAAATCATTGGCATCTTATTTTGACCACTTGTTTTGTCATTACATACGCAATTGATGTTTCGACGCTTAGGAATCGAAAGAATCGAACAACAACCCTTACTGATGTGAACATGGAATTGTATTGGTAGGAATTGTATTGGTGGAGATTCCTTTTATATGGCAAATAATTTTACACATGAACAATTGAAAGGGACTTGAAGCAAATTTGATGTAAATAAAATAGGCTTGAACTTAGAAGTGGTTGTTATAATATTGAAGTCTATATGTTTCAAGTTGATGGCATCAACATCATGGTTATTAGGAATTTCAGTGCAAAATCTTTGAAGAAATGTTACAAAATCTTGGTTATTTTGTTGTCATAGGATTTCTATTTAGATGGAATGGTTAAATTTTTTATAAAGGTTGTAGCAAGCCCAATTTTGAATTGATGCATTCGAAAAAGGTTGGGTAAATAATGTTGGGCCAACTATAGGGTCAAGTTGGAGCTAGTTGCCACAATAAAGGATGTCCGTTTTGCCAACAATAATGGTGGCGCACTCTTTTAGCTACCTCAAGCATGCATTTATCGATCCAAGAATTGCTTGTGCACATGTTGAATGCTTTTCAACAATCAACATACATAGTCCAACAAAAATTTCAATGTCCTTAATAGTGGGATAAACACTTTGTGGCTTTCCATAGAGGTCAAAGTTGAATGTTGCATGAATTACTTGACCTTCAACATTAATTGTAGCAATTCCCATTTAGGTAATACCATGACAAAATTTGGTTGTTGCCAGCTAGAAGCTAATTAGGTCAATAGTGCCTAAATGACATGACTCGTACTAGTTCTTGCATCTCCATTAAGCCAAGTGAAAAAAGGTTCTATAGGTGTAGAATTATCATATGAGTTAAGCAACATGCGCCCCACTAACATGAACATGGCATGTTGCTTTTGGTTAAAACTACAAACAATTGAAACATCTATCGGAAAAAGGTACATTATAAAAAGAGATGAAATAACAAGAGGGGATGTTTAATCGATGTATGAATTATAGCTAGGTTTCGTAATCATTTCCATTGTGACTAGATGCATATTGAATTCAATAAATGCAGTTGTAAAATGTTGGAAGATTAAATTGGCACATGGAACATCATGAAGATCTTTCATTCTAGTTTTAAATGTTGTTGGATCCATGTGGCAAAATATGATGGGAACAACATGTGAAAGTGAAGCAATTAGATTTTCAGCAACAACAACTCAATTTGTATGGTGTTAAAGTCACCATTATATATAGACTATGAAAGGTTAGGGTTTTCCATGTCATTGTCAAAGTCATTCATGTTTCTCATTTGGATCATTTTCATAGTACTCATCATTGTCGTAGTAAGGTGCATTTGGTGCTAAAAAATTGATGTCATTTGGGTGGTCCAATAAAATTTCATATTTGTGATCAATGTTATGCATCTCATTTGCTTTTTACTTGCCCACATAATAATCTTCACAATGTTCTATGTAGGCTTACATGGCAACAAATTGGTTATGTAATTGAAATGTGTGTTCCCATGAAATATAATCACCCAAGAGGTTGTTGAAGTAGTGAAAGGATTTGTGCAATATGAACTTAAAGTCTAGAAACAAGAGAGGTGTTTTTCAAGTGCCAAATCCTCTCATGATATATCCAACAATCGAGCTCAAAAGACATTGATAATGCATCTAAGGGTTTGAGCCTTTAGTGAGGGAAGCCCATTGAGGGTGGGGCTCTTTAAATAATAATTGTTCAATGGAAGAATTTTTTTGGGAAGTTGAGGTGAATGCATAAAAGGACAAGTTCCAATGAATATGGATGGCACGAATAATCTATAGTGGATGTGTAGATAACCACATCTCCATTTTATGATCTTGCAAATGAACCCTCCATAATATCCACATTCATAAAAATATTTGAAAGTGCCCGATGAATAAGATAGCAAATTCATGAGACTCATAAAAGGGACCATTTCAAAGTAGATATAAGCAAGCCATCAAAGCCACAATCTCTTGCTTAGAAGACAAAGAACATATCATGCTTAATATCTTTTGGTGTCCTTTAATGTTAACAATTACATTGTTAGGAAGGTTGGATTTTCAACCAACCCATTTGTTGAACGTAGTTAAATGGAAGGCAATTATATTCTCAAACTCATTTTGGTTTTGATTGTATATTTAATAAATGTAATATGTTATGTTAAGTCCATTTCCACCAATGAAACAATGTATGTCATGGTTGCATTTGAATGTGGTAGTAACTACTAAATAGTACCAATTGATGTATTCGTTGTCAATTTGACACTGTGCAATGATCTTGAAATCGACATTGACCACTATCATTAAAGTGGATAATGGGGGGGAAATAAAATGACACATTATCTTAAAAGGCATGTGTCACAACCCTAGCCTTGGGCTCGCGACCAAGGCAAAGGGCTTGCAAGGATGCGAGCCAAGAGGAAGCCCGGGAGTCAAAGCAAAGGCATTGTAAGGTTACGGGCCAAGAGGAAGCCCGGGAGTACATCACATACTCCCGGGAGTGTTAGAAAGTGTGAGGGAGTATAAGGGAGTGAACTTTCACACTCCCAAGGCAACTCCCACTTTGGGAGATGGAGTCCCGGTGGACTCCCAAAACTTCAGAGAGCAATTGCAGGGGTCAAACCTCAATGTCTTGTGGCGTTCTTTATATCATTGGAAAGCTCTTGAAACGTAGATGTCTAAAATGGGCTCGCATTGCTCATTTGGACATCTAAAACGTAAGTTATGGCCAAAAGAAAGGCCGGGAGTCAAAATGCCAATTTGACTCCCGACCACAAAAAGTCGGGAATCGACCTGATTTACTTAGCTGTAGGAGGCGTGCGACACATCGTTGGAAAGATCTCGATGAGAGCTACAACTTTGCTTCATACCGCACTTCGATCCAAGGTCTGCTTGCAAAGTTATGGGGCTCCAAAGTCGCGGGAGTCCCATTTGGCGCGATTTCAGGACTCCCATTCAGGAGTCCCGAGAAAAATAGCCATTTGGATGTAGCCTCCGTGAAGAGCTGTAGAGTATACTATAAGGGGGAAGGTGGTGGCTTCCCCCAAGTTCGGGCCGTGGTGAGTCTTATGTGTCCGTGTTGCCTGTGGCTCGTCCTAGCACCAAGGGTGCTCCAACTATGCACTAACCACTTTGTGTGGGTTGTGTGCAGGCCCGTGTGAGTGAGTGAAGCTTGTCAACTCTTCTTAGTCCCATCCTGGAGCTCCAACACACCCTTCTACCCCTCAAAGTGTTGTGAGCTAGGGAGCGTGTTCCGACTCCTCCTTCTTCCGCTGTGTTCCATTTGGACCCACATTTGGGTCCTTTAAGGAATTGGGAGTGCGTCAGCATGTGTGTGAACTTTTTGAAACGAGATTTTGAATGAACCCAATAGTGGCTTTGGTACTTTAATAATGTTAAAGTTAATACAATTGAATTCACTTTGAAAGTGTTGGATTTTGGATCTAGAAAAGGTAACAAATCTATGCATTAATGAAATTTTCAATCTTAGCGAGGTCGAAAGTTTCAAGTTGAATCGTTACAACAAAAGGTGTCCTTGTACGCCAAATGATTTCATTAAACATTGATTAAATTGATTGGTCTTAGTAAACGAGGGCTAGTTGGACAGTAATGAATTCATTGGTCTAGTGAATGGGCATTAGTGAACTGCACCCACATTTGTAGTGGTGAATACCTATGGAGGTTACCAATTTAGTATTTATTTTCCTCAAAAAATGTTCACTGGTGAAATAATTTTTACATGTTGGACAATTTGCTACCATAGGAGCACATGTGTTCTGCTTGGGCATTTTGAAAGTAGAAACATGTAAGACCACCAGTTGTAAAAACCCATCATAGTTAGGACAAATAGCCCCTTTCAAAACGAGTATTTCCATTTGGAAAATTGTTGTTTGATGTGTAATGAAGTGGTTCATAATCATGGAATTTGGAACTCTAATAAATTGTAGAAACCTAGTGGTAATGGTTGGCATACCATGGGTATACACCAACCAATGGGCAAGGAGGTTCCCATATCTTTGGAATTTTGTGGATGTTAAGAACCTTTTACAAAAGTTGAATAGTCCACCACTTGGAATATGACATTGCAATTTTCTATCCTGCCTCATTAATACATCAATGATAATCTTCATGATTTGGTTGAAATATCAAATGTAAACAACAAGATTGTTGGTTGATATAACTATTTTTTCAAATGAACATGGTAAGATGGTGGTGTCCATATGGCAAAGTTGGTGATTTGTAATCACCCCCAACATAATTGGTGATGCATCAAACACCTATATGAACGATGGTGTCAAAAATTGCCATTCATTAATTCGTTTATTTGATATTACAATTTTAAGTTGGTAAATCATATTAGGAAAGGAGCACATGATTACCTACACTATTTGAAGTGAAAATGAATACACTACATCAAAATGCATCCTAATTCACTTTGGGTTTCACTAGATTTTGAGTGTGTTTGAACATTTTTACCATGGTGAAACTAATTAACCCCCCAATGAATGGGGACCAATTGTTATAAATAATGAATTGGTCCACTAGTTGCTAATGAAATACAAATTCACCAAGTCATTTCATTTTCTAATTAATTAATTAAGTGACATGGAAATCAACTAAATTTAAATTATTTAATATTTAATATTATTGATAATTTCATGATTTTCAACCTATGAATTATTGACATGTGTCACTATTTGTGCTAGGTTACAAACCCAACTTAAATACATAGGCCATGTAATCAACCTAGGTAAGCACCTACTCTATAGAATTACATAACATAATATACGGTCAACTTACCATTATTGACCACAAACACATCATTTGTGAGGTTTGATTCCTTGACCTCTAAGATGGAGGCAAACACACTTACCATCAAACCACCGCACTTGTTGTGATAATGTATTATATTGCATTTTATATACCAAATATTTCATTTTAAATAGTATAAGAACATAAAATTTGAAAATTCATATCTTATTGAGATTTTGTCCAAATGAAATGATTCACGTTTAATTTTTAAAAAATTTCAATAATACATAATTACATTTATTTCCTTTTGAAAGTGTAAAATCATTTGAATAAATTTTCTTTTGAATATCATTATTCAGTAACATTTTAATGACCATTCATTTGAAAAATAAATAAAAATAAATGGATAATTTTTTTTGCTAATATAATAATACTACCTATATTAGGTTACTTTCAACTATTTTAAGGTTACTTTTCATTGTTTTAAATTATTTCACACTACATTATTTACAAATATTTATGTTTATTCTTATTTTTTTTGGTTATTTTTAATTATTTCACCTTAGGTTACTTTGGGTTATTCTTAATTATTTTTGGCTATTTTGTATTTTTTAATTAGTTTTGGCTATTTTATGTGATTTTTGGGCATTGTAGGTTATTTCACTTTAGGGTATTTGTAGTTATTATAAATTATTTTTGGCTATTATAAATTATTTCATATTAGGCTATTTTTGATTATGTGCAGCTATTTTTAGTTATTTTTGGATATTGAAGGATATTTCACCTTATGATATTATTGATTATTCTAAATTATATTACCATAAGCTATTTGTGGGTATTTTATTATTGCCTATTGGTGTTTATTCTATTGGTGCTTATATATTTTATTGGTGGCTATTAATAGTTATTATATTAATAACTATTGGGGTTATTATATTAATGGCTATTAGTAACTATTCTATTGATGGTTATTTTAAGCTATATTATCATAGGTTATTAATGGCTATTATGTAAGTGGTTATTTATGGTTATTTGTGGTTATTTTATTAATGGTTCACTACTAGAAATTTTGGGTTTTGCAATTAAAATTCAGTTGCATGCGACACATGCAACTACAAATTTGTGTAGTTGTATAAAACAAGTTGCACATGACATTCAATTGCATGCGACACTACGTATGCAACATGTATATACGATGTTAATATACATGTTTATCCATACATATTTATCCAAATGTAATTGCACATTGTTATAACTCTCCTTGTAATTATAATGTAACTAATAAAAATATGAAATGTGTTTAAAAATTGGACAACTAGCTTGTGGACACGTGTCACTATTTAATTTTTTTTTGTTTTCAAAATTAAAAATTCATTGGATTAATTTCAATCATTAATTTTTTTGCCATTGAGATGATGACACGTGGCACATCATGGAACGTTCATTGACCATTTGACATGTGTCCTTTTTAAACACAAATTATATGATGACACGTGGTAATTAAAACCTACCTTTTTTTAATTTGAAAATTAATTAATGAAATTTAAATCATCTAATTTTTGGCCAATAAAATGTTGACACATGTGCCTAGGTAAGTAGGTAATTATTAACCCTATTAAATAAATACGTTTATTTAAGTATGTAAATAGGTTGAACATAGCTAGGTTTAGGCTATGTAGGTAAGATTAAAATAATCCAATTTATTTTTAAGATTAACCATTTCATAAAGCTTAAGCTTTATTTATTTACTCATCCCCAATGGCATTTGGTGCTTGGTTACAATAAAGTTATTTCTCCTAGTTATATACTGAGCCAAATAGAATTGGAAGCTAAAGGATATGGGATAAAAAATTCCATTGCAAACTTCATAAACCAATTTAGTTGCACATTAAATGCAACTAATGTATTAGAGTTAGCAACCAAGGGAGGGCTTTGTTGCTTCTGGTGTCTAAACAAAACTTGAAACCCTCCTCTTAGCACATTTAAAATTGTTAAAAACGGATTAAAAATGAGAAAGTTATGGCCCCCCAAAGTAAAGGGGATCAAAAACCTAGAAAAATAAATCATTTAGCACTACAAAAGGTGATTTTTAAACACCCAAAAAGTTCCTTTTATGTTGTTTTTTTGCTATCAAAGTTCCAACATAATTTGTAAAACTTCAGATGGCGCTCCTATAGCATTTTAAATTGTTTAAAATGAATAAGAAATAAGAAAGTTATGAGGTTTGAAAATAGGAGGGGTCCAAAGGAAAGAAAAAAAAACATTTTGTAATTTAGAAAACTTATTCTTCTTGTTAATTTTTCATTATTCCTTCTTTTTTTGCACTTCAAAGATGATTGTAGAATATTTTTAATAATTATGATTACTTAATGAAAATATGATTTTAACATTAATATATAACTTAAACTAGTAATTAACTTAAGATTTTTATGTACTTAGAAGTTAATTCATGTAAACTATTTACATTAATATTTAAACATAAATAATAAAATTTAAATATATAATACATATTGATATATATATATATATATATATATGATTATAATTATAATAAAAATTAATTGATAATTATGAATATTTATAATAAATTTTAATATTATCATATTAATTGATTCTGAATAATTAATCAAATTTACATTTACAAGATTCCAAATAAAATAAAATAATATAATTTTACTTGCCAAAAAAATAAATTAAATATATTTGACAAATAAAATTTAGAAACTTGTAATATATATTTAAACCATGGTTTGGTTTAATTTAATTTAATTTAATATATTTTAGTTTAACCATAATTAATTTAACCATTTTTAGTTTTAGTTTAATTTATTTTAGCCATAATTAGTTTAGCCTAATAAATTTAGCCATGGTTATTTTACATATCCTATGTAGATATATTAAGTATGTATACGTTTAGGCCATCATTTTTATGACACATGTCCATGTTGTACACATTTAGTTGCACATTATATACACACATAATCATATGGTTGAAAAATTTATACAATACCAAATTTATAGTTGCATAATGACTAGTTGTAAACGATAGGATTTCTAATAGTGGTTATTGGTGGTTAAATTACCATAGGCTATTGATGGCTATCTAATATATTAATTCAGCAAGTCAGTCTGTCAGTCAGTTAGTCAATCACAGGGCTATACCCAACTAACAGCTGATGGACCTAGCACAAGTGTGAACAAGACCCAAATGATAGAGTCCAACTGTGGGCCGTCTAGGTGGTCTTCTTGCAGTGCAAATATTTTCTTCTTGCTCTCCTCTCCCGCTTATGTTTCTTCTCCCTCTCTCATACAGTGATGGGAAAACATGTGTTCATGCCCTATTGGGTACGATGGGAATGTATTTTCTTTTCTTACGTGGCGGAACGGGCCATTCCAAGAAATAACTGACATAATAATTTTGACGAGGAATTTCCCATAGTCATGACTTTCTGAAATGGCAGAATGTTGTTGAGCTTTAGGGTTTCAAGGGTCGTCATTAGGGGTCATCACTGCTTCAGTGCCATGTCGTGCTTTGCAGGCACGGGTCACCACTAGTTAGTGATTATTCTATTAATGGTTATTCTATTTTAGGTCATTGGTGGTTATCTTATTGGTGGTTATTGACGGGTTATTCTATTGGTGGTTATTAATTATTATTTTATTAATGATTATTGGTGGCTATTCTATTAATGACTATTTTTTGTTATTATATGTTACATTATGACCATTTGTCATTATTTTATTATAATTTATTTTAGATTATTTTTCATAAGCTATTAACTATTATTGGTTATTTTAAGTTATTTTACCTTAAGTCATTATGTTTTGTTTTAGATTATTTTAAAAAATTATACTTAAAGATAAAATAACTTATAATAACATAAAGTTAAATGGCTTTGAATAACTTAAAATATGATTTGAAATAAAATATATTAATTAAAATAAAATAAAATAAAATAACATAATGTATAGCCTAAGGTTAATTGAATAATAAAAATTAACTTAAAATTAATAATAAACTAACTATGATATTTTAATTAAAATAGAATAATGTATAATATTTTAAGGTATAATAATTTATAATAACTTATAACTTAAGGTATAAATTATAATAACTAAAATAGCCTAAAATAATAGAAGGTATATTGAAAACTATCATAGGGTATTTAAAACAACATAGAAATAAACCTATTTACTACAGTAAATTATAATAGTGAATTATGTCAACTAGTAGTGAAACAAGATGTTTACATATTGATATTATAATGAAATATTTTTAACCAGGGTTAAATCACTAAAGTGCAATGAACTTATTTCACTTTAAAGGTCCCATAGTGATTTAGGATAATGAACTATGCCTCATTTCTGTATTTATGAAAAGTGAGATGGTTGGCCCAAAACTACTAACTATGAAAGCACGTGTTTGGGCATGTTGTCATTCTTCATTGGAACCCCTTCATAATGTTTGGGTCCAATGCAAATCCCACTTTGTAATGCAAATATAAGGTCATTCATAGGTGACACTTACAAATGCACTAGTAAACCTTGGAGGAGGCATATGTGATGGGCGTCTTGATGATTGAACTACACATAACAATTAGTTGTAAATAACACTATAATCAAATGTAATAAAATGATTGAATAAATACAAGAAAATTGTTATGAATTTAAGGTAGGTCAAAAAGTAATGATTCAAATTTGGAGAGCATGATTTGTTTGAATTACAACAATTGCTTGTGTGGCATCGATAAGGCGAACTCTGCAATGAACATAGATAAAGGTGGATGTATGGTTGTAAGCAAGCATATCAAATGTTATTAGGGGAGATATGTGGCATTGAACAAATTGCCTTGAAGATAATCACAAGGCATTAGCCATGTTAATTTCCAATCCAAGGCTAGTTGGATGTTGTTCATTTGGACCACCATGCCCATAAAGGAATAATTCAGGAAATTGATATTTCTAAATATCACAATTATAATCATTAATGGTGTCATTTGAACGATGGACCACCATGTCCTCGTGTGAAGGTTGGTCAACAAGGATTTGTATAACTTGCCTTATGGAATGAGTTAATTTGGGAATGAAATGCAAGACAAATGATGAATTGTTGATGAATATTTTTGATTTCGTATCAACAATAACTTTTGGAGTGGGGTTGGTACCAATGTTGGGCGATTCTCATTTTTGTGTGAAAACCATTGGTTTTAATTTTTGGGGCAAGTTATAAAAACCGCCCTATTTTGTTTTTTTTGTTTTTTTGTTTTTTGGGTTTTTAAAATATTTATTTAAATTTCCCATTTTGAGGACCACCCCAATTTTCAAAAAAAATAAAAAATCCAGTTAGCCAATTTCAAGGTTAACGAATCTCGCAAAAATCTTGAATTGTCAATTTCCAAGGGTGGGTTTCACAAGTCGATTATCATAAATCAAGGTTTTTTATTTTTCATATACATATATTGGTTTTTTTTTCTTTTTTTCTTGAATGGAAAATGGAAATTATGATTGCCCCTCGAAACAAACATCGATCTCCTTCCAATAATCACTATAAAAAATCATGTCTACCGAAACCACATTACCCTATAACTAAACTTTAAAAACAACTCATATACAATTGTTATGCAACTATCCATTGGGAATTACAACTACTATGCAACTATCCTTTTAAAAATGTGGTGTATTAATAAATAAAGTGTCACGTAAGAAAATCAATTTGTTTTATTATAGTTACAAGTGAGTTGAAAATGGGTTTTCTATACAATAATTTATACACATCATCCATACATATGTTGTCAACCATGTTTGATTTTTTCAGGAGTTACATTATAGTTGCATGTGGCAACTAGTTTAGAATTATTATAAATGTGTCACTAAAACAACAACTATGTTGCAATTAATGTACAATGTACAAACATGTGATTATGCCACATGTCCACATTTCCACCATTCATTATGGGATACATTTGTAATTAGTTTTTATTATGATTCCCATTGATATAATTAGTATGGCCACTAATGTGTCACTACTAAAATATTATTGTTCCACTATATTATGACTATAATACAACCACTTTTAACTTAATAAGGATACATATTCATTAGTTATTTATATTTTCATCACGTGTGTTTCATATTGAGTAATTTAAAATGTTATGGTAGTGCTACCTCAAGTTCTAAAAATCATATTTGAAGTGCAAAGAAAAATGAATAATGAAAAATAACAATAAAAGAAAGAAGTTTTCCAACTTACAAAACATGTTTTTTTTTTCTTTGGGCCCCTCCTACTTTCAAACTTCATAAGTTTTTTATTTCTTATTCATATTACACCACTTGAAGTTCTACAAATCATTTTTGAACTTTATTAACAACAAAGCAACATAGAAATTTTTTTGTCGGTGTTTGGGAACCAGTCTTTGTAGCATTTGCTAGTTTGTTTTTTGAGTTATTGACCCCCTTTACTTTGAGGGGCCATAACTTTCTCAATTTTATTCCGTTTTTAACAATTTTTAGAACACCAAATGTGCCAATAAAAGAGGTTCACATTTTGTTTAGACACCAAAAACAAGAGAACCTTCCCCTTGGATCTAACTTGCCTTGAGCGCTTAAGTGTTATAGTTGCAATTTAATTTGCAACTAATGAACAACTAAAAGATTAAACCCATATGTTTTGTTTTCGATTTAACCCATGTTACAAACTATATAAAGAAGGCTTCTTCTTTTATGTTCTCACATTAAAATACATGTGCCATTTTGGGATGAATTTTAAAAAGTTTAACCAAAAGGCAAAACATAAAATAAAAAATAAAATTGCATAGCTATTATTTAGTGCACTTAGTCTTGTGATTTCCTATCTACTTATTTACCTAGGTAAGTAAGTAGATCCTACTTTTCTACCTATTTAGGTAGGTAGGTCTTAGGTAAAATGTAGGTATGTAAATCTTTGAGACCTACCAACCTACCTACCTATGGTTATGTTTGACCTATCTAGCTATTTTTATTTTTTTTCCAAAATACAATTAATATGCCATTTTGCAATTTTTTATTGCTGCATGTCACAAACTTAGAACATCATTAACAATCATGATGGATAATGGAGATCAATATTTCGAAAAAAAATTATGTCTAAAAATCTTCATAATGCCACATGTCAAATTTTAGTAGATGGATGACAATTAATGACATCAACATGACATCATGTGTCTAGTTATAATGGAGTTGCATAATAGTTGAAAACAAGTTGTTTTGACTAGGTTGCAATGAGTTAGATCGCATATATGGTGAGTTGCAATTTTACAATTCAGTCGGCTTGTCCATTAACATTCATAGCTTATAAATACAGTGAATTACAAGTATGTTCTGCAACTCAAAAATTGAATTATAAGGCTAATTACAAAACACCATATATTTTCATAGTGAATTAAGGCTAACATGCAAATAAAATAATTGCAATGCTAAAATTAAATTTAAATAAATTAATAAAAAAATTTAAAACACCAAAAATTAATGGATTAATTTTATTTATAAAAAATAAAAAAAACTTACAAGTTTGAAATTTTTTTGGTTTTACTTATCTTTTTTGCAAAATCAAAAAATAAATAAATTGTGTCACATTGTATAAAAAGTTGAAAAATTGAAGAAAAACTTTTGAAAATGATCAAATTAAAAGTGAATTTAAAAAAAAAAAACAACTCACCTTGCTTGTTGGCTTTTGCTTGCTAACTTTTGTTTGCTAGTTGTAATTTTAAAAATTACCTACAAAAAAAGGGGGTGAGGGAATACCATCCAAGGAAACACAAGCAAGGAGCAACAACAAACAAGTGGGTACTAGAACTACCTTATAAAAAAATAGGAAGATCCACGAGGGGGAGTAACAAGCGGGGAGTAGGGACATGGAGTAACAACATGGGGGAATAGTCATGGGGGGGAGTAGCAAGTAGGGACCAAGGACCAGGGATGTGGAATAGCAACATGGGGGAATAACAAAACAAACGAGGAGCCACACAAGGGAGTAACAATTCAAAGTAATGACTAAACAGTAACCATGTCAAGGAGAAGTGACCTGAAGCAACAAGTGGGGAATAACCCCGCTAAGGAACAACAACACACGCAAGACCAAACCAAAAGTAACCAAAAAAAAGAAAACCAACAAACTACAAACTGGAATGACAAACTTTGTAAATAAAGCAAAATAATAAAAATTAGAAAAAAAAAAATAATAATAATAAAAACACACTACGATGGACTTTTTTGGACGTCATAATGGTAGTGTTTTTCTGAATGACTCAAGTACTGTTGCATTGTATTCAAATATAGTTGAAAAACTTGGCAAGAATGAGATGAAAATTAGAACCTACACTCTGATATTTAAAACCAAAAAAACAATCCCCAAAAAGATAAATGTTTAATCCAAGGTGAACTTTACAAATGATGGTACATCCAATGTCACAATCCAAACAACCTCAAAAAAACTATCATTATGGATTATTTTTTCTTTTAGTGGAGTTGGAAACCAAGCCTATAGCTTTTTACTACCCCACATTGAAGTACTATAACACTTAAGATGAAAAAATCAAGCAAGAAAAAAATTATAAAAAATTTAGAGATTTAAAATGAAAATTTCAAATTTGTAAAATCCATTTCAATATTTAAATTGATTTTTTCAAGGCCCATATTTTTGAAGGTTTTTAGAAAATGTTTAAATTATGGTGGTATGAATTTGGAAATGGAAAAAAATGTGAACTTCAACACCATTAAATGTTTTAAAAAATATATTTGAATTTGGATTTTAAAAATAAAATTTGAACTACCAATTTTGGTCTAATGTAGTGTGTTTTTACCCAAACTTAAAATCTTTTTAAAATCTTTTAAAAGAAGAAACAAAAGTGTTAAAAATATAATAAAACAAATGTGGAGGTGTAAAACTGTGTAGGAGCAAAGTGGGTCCAAAAGGGAACTTGGAACCTTTTTATAAACAAACTTAAACCTTGACCCTAACTTGGCAACCACCTCCATAAATAATAAATTTAGTTTTTTTATTTTTAATTTATAATTTATTACCTAGTATTTTTATTTTTTACCATGAGAATTGGACCCTTCTCAAAATGTGAAAACCAATATAATTTTTAGATTGGATGTTTAATGAAAACTTTGGTGGTTCTCATTAAGTGATTTTCATCTCCAATGAAAACCGCCAAGCAAGTTTTCATGGTAGTTTTCACCGTTGATTTTCACTAACAATTAGATTGAAAACCGGTGTTAGTTTTCAACTAATAGATGAGAACCGCCCAACACTAGTTACTATATCTATATCCTGAAATGTCTAAAGAGTTTGTAGCATCCACAAAAATATTAAGCATGTTTAAAACAACTAACTTGTCAATGATTGAATCTACATGAACTATTGTCTAAAAAAAGGAAAAGTTATTAAATAATGATTTTGAAATAATCGAGGTTAGTAATTAAAGTCTATGAAAAATGTATGAAAAAACACTTTCTGGAGGAGTTGTAATTTCCACATGTTTGTAACATGGGTTATTAAATTTGTAAAAATCTAAAAAATCAATAAGTGCAACATTATGGATTAAATATTTCTTAATCACAATGAATTGAACTAATGTTAGAACCCCAACAATTGAAACTTTGAAACATTCCATTGTTGTAATGTTAGCATGGATAAGGGCTACATGTGGGGTTGGTCTTGTAGTAAATGCATAACTATGGGAATGAATTATATGATTTTTTCCAAATTTAAAAATAGATAACCATACACCATTATTAGCCAATGTTGTCATAGCCAATTATGTCATGATTAGGTAATGAAAATTTTAAATTGAAGTATTCCCATATACAACTTTTTTGCAATGGCAAAGTGGGGTGGCCCATTGTACAAAACTTTTTGAAGTGATTCAAAAATGTTGTACATATTGAGAATTATGGAGAATATAATAATAAATGTGGATGCAACAAAATTCCCCCAATAAATAATAACCTAGTTGAAAACGATAAACTTATTTCCAAGGTGAGTCTTGTAAAAAACCAAATTGTAAAACCAACCCTTCTTTCAGTCAAATGAACACCATTTTCACTCAACTAGTCCAAAAGAATTAGTTCAAGCTAGAGTTGATAAATAAATTTCAAAAGTTCAAGGTTTTTAAATCTTGGAATGTTATGTTAAGTTGTCATTTACTTAAACAAACTTCTAAAAGGCTACAAAGTATTCAACTTAACAACAGACCATTAGATGTTTAAAAAACCATCGCCACCAAATTCCTTACTCAAATTTAACATCATTAACTTATTGGAAAGTTAACTACAAGGCACACAAGCATACCAAATTTCAGGCTTTATGCTTTGGTCAAGAGTGTGATACGTCATAAACCCAAAAGGGTTGTGCAAAATTTCTTTAGCAAACCTCTAGATGCTTAAAAAACCATCACCACCATATCTATCATTCAAATCTAACATGCATTAGTTTGTTGGAAGGCTAACTACAAGGTGCACAAGCATACCAAATTTCAAATTCTACACTTTGGTCAATAATGAGTTACACCACAAAACTTGAGAGGTTTGTGCAAAACTTCTTCAAAATTAAAACATTCAAGTTCAAAAACTACATCATTTTTCTTATTCAAAATATACTATTTATTTTCCATTATTATCCTTCATCTTCACCATCTATTAATTCTCACCACTCCCCTTTATCCTTAAAAAAATCAAGTGAATAAATTCTTCAAGGTTCAACCTTTCAAATCACATCTAAAGAACAACCCCAATGATCAAAATTCAGGCCTTTTAAAGAGAAGAGGGAGGAAAGAAACAAGGAAAAGTCCCCAACTTGATGGTTAATGGAATGTTCCAAGCTTGGTGGTTTATGGAAGGACAAGGAGAAGTATTCATTTAATTACTTTCTCCTTTGCACCTAAAAAGATTTCATCTTTTTCATTCACCATTGACTTTAAGGCTTTACCTTAACTTGACCCAATTGTCCATTTATGCGCATGACATCCACCTTATCAATCTACCCTATTTCCACTACAATATAAAAATTGCATCTATTATCCCATGTTTGAACCATCCATCAATTCTTCTCAAGTTTTGTGTCTTTTTGTATTTGGTGCTATGATATTTTGAAATTAGGTTATTACAAACAACACCACCCCTTTAGAAGAATTTCAAGCTTTAGAAGTAGAAGATGAATGCTTCGAATTCTCCTTGGGTTTAGCCTTGACCCAACGAGCTTGTGAAGAAAAAAACGTTCTAGCCATGTTGTGCACTTTTGTTTGGACCATGTTCCACCATGTCCAAAATTCGAATGTCCTTGGGTACCATTGATTGGGCCCCCACATTCGTTCCTTGGTGACATTGTTTGAAATTGAATTGACTATTGATGACAATCTTGAAATATTTTATAAATGCATTTATGAAGGTGATGAAGTTATAGTCTTGGCATGGTTTTTGACTCCAAGCATTGACCATTATCATTGGTTATGTAATCCAATTAATCAATTACCTTCCAATCACAATATTGAACACCTTGTTCCACTAGTAGAAAAATGCCAATTTGCAACTACAATTTGTGACTAAAAAACATTTGTAATCAACTTTGCAACTAAAAAATCCCTTAGTTGCATAAGTGAAGTTGCATTGAACCTTTAGTCACAAATGATGATTTTATGTGATGTTAACACATTTCGCATGGATGAAATATATGGTCGATGTATAAACTTCCATCCTTTGACTAATGTATAACATTTACAACTACTAACCACTCTTTTGCAACTAGTAAATGACCCTATCACTAATTGCCATTTGTCAACATAATAATTTTTGGGGCAATTTTTTAATTCTTGAAATATTAAAATATTAAATAAGGCCATCCATTATGGATGGTGATAGATTTCAACACATATTCTTCCGATTTTGACACATGGCAAAACTTGGATATATATATGATTTTATATCATATATAATGAGAAAAAATAAACATAGTCCAATTTAAACTATTTACATGATGACACTTGGACAAAGGAAAATTCGACACGTGGCATTTGGAATAAATTTTAATGAAAATTAAAATTTTATTAAAATTTTGATCTCAACCATCCATTATGATTATTCAATTTAGGTGTATTTATATTGTGACATGTGACATAATCAAAAGTTGCCACATGGCATATTGATTGAATTTTGGAAAATAATTAAATAATTAAATAATTACTCACATATAGGTGGGTGGGTAGGTGGGTAAAACTATGTGCATAAAAAAATACCTACCTACTTATGATTTATGATACATACTTACATAAGTTATTTACTTATTTACCAACCTAGCTACCTAAATAAGGAGGTAGGTGAATAGGTAGGAAGGTAGAAAAGTAGGTGAATTAAAAAAACAACCATGTAAATGCTTTTATTTCATTTTATGTCTTGGTTTTAAAGTTAAGCTTCTTTGAGTTCCTCCCAAATGGCATATGATTTTTAATGTGAAATCCAAATAGAAAACAACTTTTTAATATATTTTGTAAGATGATGTTAAAAGTCAAAGCGTATGGGTCAAATGTTTTAGCTGAACTTTAGTCGCAAATTCAATTAAAACTAAAAATGATTTTTCCACAAGTTTTATGCTTGTTTTTTGTTTTGTAGATTATGCAATTAAATAAGTAACAAATTTGTAATTAATTAAATTATTAACCAATAACTAATTACCTACCCACCCACCCACTTACAAAATTACTTACTACATAATTTTTAAACTTATTTTAGTAATTTTAGAAGTAGCATTGATCATTATTCCTTCATGGTTTCCAATAATTAATAAATTTTTTTGTAACATATTCAAAATTAATAGTAAATTATTTCAAGAAATATTTATTTAATATCTAATTAATTAATCAAGTCACAAATTAATCATTTAAGTTTTTAACATATTTAATCATTTGGCAATTACTTCTAAAATATTATTTTAAAATTTATTCAATTACTTGTATAAAAATACTAATTTTATGTCTGAAAATAATCCTTTTAAATTGTTTGTGATGAAAAAATTAAATTTAAAAATAGCTATTAATTGATTATCTAACAAAATAAATTATTAATTAATTGGTAATTCCTGAATATTAAATATAAATCATTGAAATTCTAACTTATTAACTTAATTAGTAGATATTAAATCAGTTCTAATAAAACATTAGTATTCCCAAATTAATATTTATTATCTATTAATCATAATTATTGATTAATAAATATAAATTATCACATAGTTTAATAAATATTTTTAACATACTAAATAAAATTCCTTATTTATATTGAAGAAATATTAACTAATTAAAAAAGTTAAGTATTAGACAAAAATAATATATTGTGAGTTAAAAAATTATTGAGTAAAAATAAATCATTTTAAATTAATAATTATTAGTAACTAGAAATTTTAATTTGTAAAGAATTTATTATTTATTATTCATTGGCTGAATAAATATTTACTAATTATTAGTCATTAACTATTAATCATTTATTAACTAACTAAATCAAATTATTGAGATATTTAAGAATTAATCATACGTTTCAGAATTGATTAAATAAGGAATAATCAGATAATTATGATCTGAATAATCATTTAGAATAATTAATGATTTCATAGTAACTAAATACTAAATAATATTTAATAAATTATTGACAAATTTAATATAGATTATTTATTTATAAAATTATTGACTTGTTGATAAAAATAAATTATTTTTAATTAATTAACTATTATTTCTTATTTCTTAATCATTCAATTAATTAATATAAATAATTCATGAATAATGATTAATTATTGTATCATTTAACGATTTAATATCTAATTTTAAAAAATTCAAAAGTTTAATCCACATGTGTTATCCATGAACTTTCAAAGTGCATGTTTAATTGAGTGCATTTCTAAAATAGTTGTTTTTTTTATAGATGACAAATCTCTATAGGCATTTAAACACAAAGTAAACATTTCAAGGTTGTATTTTTCTTTTAGCATTATTTGAAAAAAACTATGATAGAGAAACAATTTTATGAGCTAAAAAAACCATGATTACTAAACTATTTAAAACTAGTATGTTACATATATATTTATCAATACAAATATTTAAATATGTTGATCAATTGAGTTTATTTAAATGCATGTAATGCATCCATGCTCTTCACCACTTCTAATAATGAAAAACTAAATAGTTAAATAAACATATTAGAAATTTGTGAATTTGATGATCAAAAACACATGTCACCTGAATGCATCTATTTGTGTAATAAACAAAAACTTCACCCCATTAAAAATCCATATTCCCTACCATTTGATTAAGTTATTTAATGCTACAAAAATATCTATCAAGTTTGGTTTTAAGAAAACACATATTTTAATAGATAAAAAGATGTTTAACAAAAAAATGAATACAAAGGACTTTGGTATAAAAAATTGCACCCACAATGTCCCTGTCATCTTTAATGTCCCTTTGACTCACTACATGTTAAAAATATTCATACACATGTGCTTTGGTTACTTTTGGCATTGATATCCTTAAAATTCACTTGGTAAAAGCACAATAAAATGCATACATCTAAGCTTGATCCAATTTGGTAAATGGTTTCAAACAAGATTTACCAAGCTAATGTGTTTGCTTAGGATTAAGGATTATTGTCCTTTTGAGGTCTTTTTGCCAAAAAGCACATCTTTTATTAAAAAAAAAATTTTGAATGAATTTTTTTACAAGTTATTATTTGTGATATTTACAATTGCTTCAATATGTCAGATGTTTTGTGTTAAATATTTTTGAATAAAAATGAATTCTTAAAAACGCATGGATTTTACCAAATTTTGTGTTTCATCTTAGAACATGATCACAGTTTCAAATCACCCCCAAAGTTTTTGACATTTTCAGCTTTATTTTTTTATATTACAACTTATAAATTTTTAAAAAACAACATACACATTGCATTGAAATTACATGTTGTAACAAACTCATGAATTTTAAATAAACTTTGAATTTCAAAAAATAAAAATATGAGTTAAAAACAAAATTGAATGTTTTTTAAATGTGTATAATAATCCTTCAATTACTACAAATTTTTGAAAATTTGAAAAAAAAAAATTATGAAAATTAAAGGGCTTTTTATGAAAGTAATGTTGTGGAAAGAGACAATTGAACATCCTTTGCTCAAGCCAAAATTCAAAAATGGAATGTGTAATGGTTGAATTTAGACTTCACAATATCTATACTAGTGATAAGCATAATTGCCATGATTAACATGCCATTAAAATCGCATCACACAAATATATGTAATTGGCTCATTTCAACTCATTTCAACCCAAATTCAACTTTCACAAATTTTCCTAGGTATCTAAAGGAACAAAACTAGGCAAACAACAACATGCAAACACGTAAATAGTCTTCTAGACTTCAATTTCTTCTATTTAAGTTAATTAGTCATGTTCCATTAAATGGCCGCTTGTCAATTTATGACAAAATAAGTTAACTATTGGGAAATATAAATATAACACAAACATTTCAAAACATTTCAAAAATGTGAATATTTAATGGTGCATAACGACATACATTCAAAAAAAGTTCAAAACATAATATGTAACAGTGCACCATAAAAGGATGATATTAAGACTTGAAGGATCAATTATAAGACAATAAAACTAGAAGATTGATCTAATTGAACCAGGCCTCCTGCCGTAATCAAGGATCTGTTGAGAATCTTAGGTTGCACAGCAACAAACTTTAGGAAAGAAGCATAACATTACAAGTTCGCAAGGCTAAGTCCCAGCGTCTATCTCGCTACTCGACTTGCAGCATTTTATCCTTTCGGTATGGTTTACAGGACCTACGGGCACGCGACACGGGTACATTACTTATCGAATTTTCTAGAAGGAACTTTTGAAACTTCTACACGTGACTAGGCGACTCCAGATGCAGACTATTCAATGTTCCAGTCATTCGGGTGTCGAAATCCTTATGATTGCTATCACGTGCCTAGCTAACCTGTCATTAACCCAACATCTGATTTCAACAAGATCTCTCATCTCATTGAATACTTTTAAAACATCTTTGTACCTATACATGACAACAAGGCACTAACACAACTTCAAAACGTAGATCAAACGTTCATGGCGCATGTGCCTGCACAAAATTGTCATACCACATATGTTACAAAATTGTAGTTGGAAAACATGACATTTGCATAAGATATAAAATATGAACTCATAATGAGAAATGGACCAATGTGAATCATGAATTACACAGATAGTTAGGTCATCTGCGTTGAATTATGTCAAACAATTCAACAAAACTTTATCCTGTATATGGTCCAATGTTTCAACTCTAACTGGGAAAAAATTTATGCATATAAAATTTCACAATCATGATTTTTAAAACAAAAATCCAAGTAGAGAGTGTTTGAGTTCTTACATCGAGAGCCATGTAGTTGTTGGTGGTAGCATTCTCAAGGTGCTTGCAGGA
>Ga0209611_10003609_pt1 | contig 26745 bp, 26 predicted proteins | sample S1TSphgellanicum_3_FD_187693 | JGI IMG/M metagenome (GOLD analysis project Ga0209611, IMG submission 187693) | Host-associated microbial communities from peat moss isolated from Minnesota, USA - S1T2_Fc - Sphagnum magellanicum MG (SPAdes) (version 2) | ecosystem: Host-associated > Plants > Peat...
TGAAAAACCCCCCCCCCCCCCAATCCATATTAGATTTAATTTTAATTAGGTTTAAAAGGTGCAAAAAGTCATAGATACTTGTTATTTCCATAACCCGAAATTCTAAAACCCTAGTTTTAACATAAATAATTGCCAAATCTAATCCACATTGCTTTAGTACATCATTAAAATAAGAAAATCAAATTGTTTTATATATAGGCTCTATTGTTTGATCTAGGCCCCCCATGTGTATAACATGCACTAAATGTGTTGGCTTTGCAATACCCCCCCCAATCATGGAAAACACTCTGAGCACAAAACTTGCAATACCTTAATTGGGGGGTTTCACATACTCTAGATTTTCAAAAGATTCTGTAATACCTTCAAAACATATAAAAATTGCATGTTTACAACCAATGCCTATTTGCAATAACCTCACATAAGGGGATGACAATTATTTTATTAAGTTTGCTCATTGAACAAAACCAAATCCCATGCAATACCTTCATTTTATTCTTTCCTAATTGTTTTCAATTGTTGGGGGGTCTATTGGAATGCTAATTAGGTAGGTAGGTGTAACCATGTAGGTGGGGTCTTGTAGGTACCTACTTAAAGTGTTGGTAGGTAGAAAAATAGATGGGGGGGTGGGAAGGTGGGTGGGGATGAGAGTAACACATTTTTAATTTATAGGTGAGTAGGTAGATGGGGAAGAATCTACTTTTAATTTAAATATATGGGTGAATAGGTTGGTGGGGGATAGTGGGGGGTAGTAGGTGCGTGCGTGGGAAAAGTTTCAAAAACAAAAGAAAAAGAAAAAATTGAGTGGGGGGTAAGGGTGGGCTCCATAACATATCTTTTGGAATTTGGAAAGGTATTGCATAGCCCTAGCAAAACCTAAAAGGCATGTATTATCCACATCATTTTGCAATAATGTTGTAAACCGTGAGAGAAAAAAATGTTTTTTAAAATACTTATTCCATGCTCACTATATGATGTTAGACATATTGACTAAAGAAAATGAAGGTATTACAAAGTTCTTCACATTAATGTTAGAAGGTCCAACTAAATAAAATTATGGAGTTTAAATGTGATACTTACATCATCTTGGTATATTTGCATTCATTTCTAAAACTTGGAGGGGTATTGCATAGCCATAGCAAAACCTAGAGTCGCAAATAAGAACTTTCTTGGTTTATCACTCAAGTAATATGTTTTTTGTAGAAGTTTTTTTTGTAGTTCTGTTCTTGTTTGCAACTAGGATGCAGAGGTGAATCTTTTGAGGAAGAAGGCTAGACAACAATAATGTTCAAAGAATAACTTGACATTTTTCGTACTAATGGTGGCACGTTGACCTTTTGAAACTCTTTTAGTTATAGACTCTTTTGCATGTCTAGATTTGTAGAAACAAATATTAAAATGGAAAGTAAGTTGAGTGAATTTGGAATGGGTTACTTTGAATGCAAGTGTTGAGTGAGACCCTAAGGCTATAAAGTTTCATGCAATGGTTCCCAAGAGAAGCCAACAACGACATAGACATCAATGGTGCATTTTTCTTTTGTCCTTTGACATGTGCTTTGTCTTTATGTCTCCAAAACTTGCCTTCATATTTGACATGGATTAACAAGTATGATCTTATGTATATAACATGTCATGAAATTGTTGAAATTCATCGACAAGATTCAGGGTGAAGAAAGGGTGGAAGGTGTTTATGGATTTGCGTGCTGGACATCATGATTTAGTTTTCAAAAACCCATTGGAATTGCAACCTTTTCGGTTTGAAGTGAGTGGTGTCCAAACCTAAAGAAAACATTGTGGGTCATAAGATAAAGAGCCTTTCTTTAGATGGTTGGCAAGTGCAACATTCCCACTTTTGATCAATATATGCTCAGACTGCCCAACTTCTTTCTTTGTTTGCAAAAAATGTGTCAACATATGTGAAGTAGATGTGTTAGGTTTAGGTTTTAAGGTCAGTTCTAAATTAAGTGGCTACATCTTTTGATTTTACATTGATTTTAGTTTTCTTTGTTGTTGTAATGATTCTATAGGAGCCTATAAAATTGTTATCTTTTGTAACATTTGGTGTTGGGCCGCGGTTGTGCTTGGGTATGAACTTGGCCAAATTAATTTTTTTTTTCTTTGTCCATTTTTTGGTGACCAAATACAAATAGCAGTTCACCTTTTCAATTACAACTGCATAAACTACAAAGTATTTGCATCATGTGCCAGGTTTGAAGCATTCCATGCAAATTCCATTTCTGGAGATTTTTCATGATAGTATTTTGGGTGTTTCTATGTGTTTTAATGTTGATAATCAATCCTTCATACTCATGGTAACAAGCTTAAAGAGAAAACTAAGAAGGTGTAATCTGATTTCATTTATTCTCATCAAGGGAACTATAACAAAAGTTGTTGTTTCAGATTAATATTGGTTTGCCACCAATTTGTTGTAGGTGGGAAAGTCTAAACAAGGACTTTTCACTAGTTCCATACGTCTTCCTAAAGTTAAGAAATGGCTACTAAATCCATGTGACACCCATTACTCAATGACAAAAAAAACTTTGTTCATTATTACCACTTCTTCAATAGAGATCTTAATATTGTACATCATCATTTAGTACATTGTAAATTAAAATTTACATAGAATTAAGTTACAAGGACTAAACTTACATAATATTAATAATTTATATTTCAAATTTCAATTAAAATATTTCAATTTACATAGAAATAATATTCAATTACATGCATTAATAAAATATACAATGTTAATAACTTATCTTTTGGAATTTTTAATCTTCATTAAAAATAAGTTTTACAAAAAAATTGCAATATACATAACCATGGGTGTATATATATAATTTAAAATAAATTCTTATCCTATTTAAAATAAATATGAAGAAATTTATATACATTAAAATGAATAAAAAATGTAATTACATAATATCATTAATTATATATAATTTATTACTCGATATAAAATATTACCAACCTACCATATAATTATTTTAGGTTAAAAATAATTTATTATATGTCAAAAAAATTCATTTTTTTTCCCAATCAAACATAGGATTAATATATGGGAGAGACCATTAAAAAAAGTAAAAAAATCATGTGCTTTAATTAATTTGTTAAAAGATTATTAAATTAAAAAATTTATGTTTTTATTTTTGGAAATGAATTTACAACTTTAACAGGGAAAAACATAAATATGTACAACATTGAAAAAATGTTAAGCTTGAATTTTTGATTTTTTAATTTTGCGAAACTTTGAACTCTAACATTAATTAATAAATTTTACATTAAACCTTAAACCCTTGTACCATTAATGTGACCAATTTTCCATTATGTTCATTTTTATATATGTTAAATTATATTGTAAGGTGAATAAATAAATTTGAAAACATGAATTTCATGATATATTGGCAAGGAATCAAATATTAAAAAAATATTTTTATGTTTCATGGTGAATGCAAATATCCCATGATGATGCAAATATTGCATTTAAACTCCATAACTTTGTTCAAGTCGACCTTTTACCATCAATGTGAAAAACTTTGCAATACTTTCAATTATTTGAATCAATATTTTATTGAACATGGAATAAATATTTTAAAAAATATCCTTTCGTTTCATGGTTTAAGATATTATTGCAATATGATGCAAATATTACTTTCTTTCTAGGTTTTAATATGGCTATGTAATACGTTTGCAAGTTTCAAAAAATATGTTATAGAGCTCAAATGATTTATGGGATAGCTTGAAAGGGGTAATGCATGTGCATTGAATATTCCTATGCATGAGCAATACCCCTTTGGTAGTCTAGACCAAAATAATTTAACCCATGTTGGTAGGGCTATGCATTACCCCTTCAAGTTTGAAAAAATATGTTATGGAACCCAATGTATTTCTAGGATAATTTATAAGGGGTATTGCATGTGTATTGTGTAGTTTTGAGCATGAGCAATACCCTTTCAATAGTGTAGACCTATGGTGTTTAATTATTGAAATACCCTAATGATGGTGTTGGTTTCTTTGAATGACTATGTAATACCCTTGCAAATTTCAAAAGATATGTTTTGAAACCCAATGTATTTAGGGGATACCTTACAAGGGGGTAATCCATGTGCATTGAATATTCCTTGCCATAAACAATACCCCTTTGAAAGTTTATATTAAAATAATTTAGCCCGTGGTTTTTATTGAATACCCGAAGCAGGGTATTGTTTTGCTTGTAAGTTTTGGTAGGGCTATGTAATACCCCTCCATGTTTCAAGTTATGAAACCCAATGTATTTCCGGGACAACCTATGAGGGGTATTACATGTGTATTGTGTAGTTTTGAAGATGAAAAAATACCCCTCCAATAATATATACCCATGGTGTTTAATTATAGAATACCTTAGTGAGGGTATTGGTTTCCTTGTAGGCTTTGGTAGGTTTATGTAATACCTCTTCACGTGTCAAAAGATATGTTATGGAGCCCAATGTATTTATGGGAAACATTGAGAGGGGTATTGTAGGTGTATTGAGTATTTTTGGGCATGAGCATTACCCTTCTAATAGCCTAGACCAAAATAATTCAACCCATGGTGTTTACTATGTCGCACAATGAGGGTATTGGGATCCTTCTAGGTTTTGGTAAGGTTATGCATTACCCTTTCACGTTTCAAAAGATATGTTATGAAGTCTAATGAATTTGTAGGATACCTTGAAAGGGGTATTGTTGTGTGGCCCAATGAGGGTATTGCAACGTAACCTAATGAGGGTATTACAATTTAACCCAATGAGGGTATTGCAATATAACCCAATGAAGGTATTACAGTTTAGCCCAATGAGGATATTGCATTCCTTCTAGGTTTTGGTAGGGCTATGCAATACACCTCAAATTGTCGAAAGATGTGATATGGAGCCCAAACTATTTTAGGGGTACCTAGAATGGGGTATTGCACGTTTATTAAGTATTTTGTTTTATGAACTTGAGTACAACATGCATTAAATGCGTCTAAATTAAAATGGAGCTCCATATCGCTTTCATTATCCACTTGGTTTGTGATACCCCCATTGAAAACATTCTTTGAGCAAAACTTACAATACCTTTATAAGGGGGCGTTAAATATTTTAAGCATCCCCTTATTTATTTTGTTTGAATGAACAAGAGCAAGTTCCATACAATACTTTCATTTTATTATTTTCTCATTGTTGTCGACCGATGGGGGTCTATTGTAATGGCAACCATGTAGGTAAATGTAGCCATGTAGGTGAGGTTTGGTAGGTACCTACTTAAAGTGTTGGTAAGTAGGTCAGTCATAGGGTGGGTAGGTGGGTGGGAAAAGTTTCAAAAGCAAAAGAAAAAGAAACCGGGTGTGGGGGGGGGGGAGAGGGGAGAAAATAAAGTTCCCCAAAAAAAATAGAGGTCAGGGAAAAAAAACCAGGTCAACCAGGAGGTTGGGGCCCCATCCTTTCTAGGTTTTCCCCACACAATGTTGAGTGTAAAAAGGGTGAAGGATAATATGCAACTAGCTTTCATTGAAAGGTTCTTTACCAACCGCAAGATTGGGACCAACGTGCAGACAAGATATTTGCGCTTCAAAGGTATGTCATACGAGAGCGAAAGCTACTTGAGTGACATCAACTGTGTTCAACTGCGAAAAGTTCTAGCCCGATTTCAGTGTGACAACACACAGCTTGAAGCGATGTTAAATGCGTGGAAAGGTGTGCCATACGCAAAGAGGCTTTGTTGAGGCTGCAACTTGGGGAAGGTAGAGGATGAAGAGCACTTGCTCCTTGTCTGTCCAAATACACAGAAAGTTAAGGAACGCTTTTGTTCGACCTTGCCCTTCACCCACACTCTTGTTGAACTCATGCAAACTATGAACATGGTCACCCTGCCCAAATTTGTGACATGCTGCGAGTACCAGAGGACAATTTGTCCTCCATGATCCACCTTTCGTCTAATGGACTCTCTGGTCCCAAACAGATGTAAAATTGTAAATAGTAAACAGACACACACCTTTGGCTCACATCCCCACCTGGAGAACCTTCAAATAAAATTTAAAATGTCAAATCCAGGACCAAAGGCTCTCTTCAAACGGAAGAACCGTACAACACTGGCTTTAATAACATCCCAAAGTGAGCAATTATATTAAAAAAATACATTTTTCTTTCAGATAATTTTGTGTGTTGATATGTGTTGATCCCACAAACAACCACCAAGGTTTGTTAGCTCTTCTCTGAACCCTTTTGCATGGGCATTTCTTGATGGGTTATAACTATTCCACATGTCAGCATCTCTTGTGCCTGTTGCTCAGCATGCCTTGATTTGCGCTAAGCTACCAAGGTACAGGACTTTAGCCAGCGCATCTTCATCGCTAGCTGATTTGTGACAGACGGCACCTTTTTCGTCTACGGTCTTTTTGTTTATTAATGTATTTGTTGTGTCTTGTGTTCTTTCCTGCTTTTGTTATGTTCTTTTGTGACTGGTGTTCTTGAGCTTTTATGTGCCTTGTACTTCTTGTGAATGGCCCTTCCCTGCCTTTTATATTTATCTATGTTTTTCTTCTTAACAGATAGTGAAAGCAACAACTTTCATATCTTCATACCCATTAGTTCAGTCTTTTTCCTTTCAAATGGTTTCTTTCTCTCTCTTGAAATTAGGACCCTTGAAAATATATCGACAAAAATTGAAACTTTGTGTATATTCACAGATGGTTTTTGATTTATTTACCCAACGTGTAATGAAGCGCATATTAAGATTGATTTTTTTCGCCCCTCCATTAGGGTATGGTCCAGCTAGGTAAACAAATTTTAGAATTTCTGGGGATCTTGAGAGTGAGAGGGATCTTACACCAAGAGATAAGCAAGATACCAAAGTAAGTGTAATGACCCTCCACCTTCAATACCTCATGATCTATGCATATTTAAGTTCACGATTACCTTCACCTCCTGATTCATAATGGTTAAAGCCCATGCATGGATGGGTGAGGACATTCCCAATTTCAGGGGTGGGACTTGACCACTACAGGCTCCTAGGCCCCTTTTTTTTTTACCCGCCCACCCCCAATGATCCTTGGTCTTTACCATACACAGAAGTGATGTCCTGTTAATTAAAGGTAATGTGTGTGAAAGCCACAGTGAACCAGCACCCATCAGCACACCATCCACTGGACACCCCTTATTTCTCAGTTGTGGATGAACCCCAACTGATAAAATATTTGGTTTAACCTTGATAACCCATTCTGTAGGAAATAGGTCTCATACATAGGTAGATAGGTAAAAAAGTAGGTAATTACTAGGTAAGTAGATGGTTTATACATAGGTAAGGGCTGCTTTTATTATCTACCTAAGAACTACCTGCTTGTGGGTTGTTAGTAGGTAGGTAGAAAAAAAAAAGGCAACTGAGCTAACCGCCATAGTTAGTTAATGAACTGCAACCCAACAGAAAATTGTTTTCTGGCCACTTACCATTCATCCTTTGGAGAGCTTTGGTGGGTGCTGGTTCACTGTGGCCATGTGTGAAGCTGTGAATTATATGTAACCTTTTGGATTGGGCCAAGTGTGTAAAGAAAAGAGAAAAGTTGATGGGTCCCAAATTAAATTCTATGTGAATGACAATACAAATGATGGTGTTCTTTCTAAAAAAAATGCATGCTAGTCATAGATCGACAAGAGTTAGACACCCAAACTTGATTTAAAGTAGATGTTGTTAAAGATGTCCCAAAATAAAACTGATGTAGGTGTTGTGGCATGAGTGTGGGAGACAAAATGGTGTGACATTTGCAAAAGCAATACGTGTGATGCAATTTTTCTAATCATAGAAGACAATAAGAAGAGTTTTGCAATTGAACAATGTTAATTGTGCAATTGTAAAAGATAATGCGAGCTGGATGTCTGGGAAGGAGTTAATGTTTATAAGGGATGTTATGAGCAACAATCACAAATCTCACCCAGTTTGAGGCATTTCATCCCCCAATTCTCAAGACTTTCTGATTTTATTCAAATTGGACATGACAAAAGAATATGGGGTCTTAATTTGGGCAGGACTTTGTGAATAACTTTACTACATAGAAAACTAGGTATGTAATTGAGGAAATATCATAGGTTAATAAGTATGGCATGTAAGTACTGCTTTTTTGTGATGAAATTTAGCAACTCGGAGGATTGTTTTTTCAGCAGATGAAAAAAGCACAAATAAATTATGATATATATATGGATTTTTCCCACCATTTTTGGAAATAAAAAATAAAATTAACCACATCTAGACCTAAGCACTTCCTAGATTGTCACTTGTATCAGCACTTTTGTAAAAATGCTGCAACCCACCTGGGACAATCGCCATTTAATGCTAAATAATACTGGAGGATCATTGCCAATGGACCTACTTGAAGAATTTGAAAAATAAAACCCTGAATGTAAGTGGTTACTATGTAGACACGTCAGTTGGTAAGGCACTTGGTCACTACTAGGTAATAAGAGGCATCTGAGTGGTTAGTATATAGCTAACTGTGGTGTAACCATGGTTAGCAGTAGGACAAGAATATAGCCAAAAAGAATTTTGTCTTCACATGCCATCCATCCTGCAGAGACACTGGCAACTAGTTCACTCTGGCCCATCCATGCCATAGAGGCAAAAACCTACAAAATTAGGTCTGCTTTACACTAGGAGTCAGGGCCAATGTTCAACCCAAATCTAGCATTCCTGTTGGTGCAAAAGTTGAAATCGGCCCCAAGGGCTTTATACTAGGAGTCAAGGCTGAAAGAGAAAAAAAAAATTCAATCTGCCCCAAGTTACTAGCATTTATTAGTAACTTGGGGCCAAACAACTAGCCAAAAAATGCTCAAAGCTGGCCCCAAGTTTTTTTTGGCTGTGACTCCTAGTGTAAAGTGGGCCTTTAAGAAATAAAAACCAGTCACAAATATGCAAAATCTTTTGGATTTGAATTGGAAAGTTTTAATATTAGTTTCAAATTCTGCAAACGTGGACCAAATTGATTGGCTCTACTTTTGATGATGCCAATGTAAGTTTAATGCAAATAGACGATTAATAGAGATGCTTGAAATATGAATCCTTGGTTAAGTTTTGTAACAAGCCTCCCAAAAACCTAAGGGAATGGTGGCTTGCTCTACCAGGCTCATTGTGTTTATGCTTGGAAGAAGCCCATTTCATAGTACATAATGGCTCAGCCCCTTATAGCAAGTTCAAACTTCAAACTAGGAACTCCTAAAATAAGAAAGGTTCCGTGAAGTCTCCTAAAAGACATGAACTCATGGTTCGCAGAACACGTGGTGAACACGTGTTACCAAATAATAATTACACACTCCAGAAATTTGTAAAGTCACCAAGTTTTCACTCTGTCTTTGGGCCCCCTTTCACCCCCCAACGCCTCTTTCAATGGTACCCGCAAAGTAAGGAAATTTTATTAAATGTGAGTATGACATGCTAAAACTCAGCATTTAATGCACAAGGTTCGAGAGTAATTATAGTAGAGCGCAGTGCAAATATATGTAGCAGCACTGGAGGCGCTCAGGAAAAAGGAAAGACTGGATCAAAACTCAATTACCACCAAAATGGATGGTTTTGTGAGTTTCACCCTATTTTTCTTCAAGTTTTTTTTAAAATCTCACCCTGTTTATGACCAAACTCCGTGTTCTGGTGTTGTCCTTTCCTTACTTTGTTGATATCTCTACTACATGAAATCCATTAGTCTTTCCCTCACATTGGGAAGCTGACAAAAATAAACGAAGACCAACAAAAGACCTTAATTAGTAAATCCATTAGTCTTTCCCTCACATTGGGAAGCTGACAAAAATAAACAAAGACCAACAAAAGACCTTAATCGGACAACAACCATCTTTTTGACAACATCAGGTAAGACAGCACCTTTCATAGAAATCCAAAAGTTTGCAGGCAATAAAGCTTACGATGATGATGTTTTGGGAAGACGGGGGGGGGGGGCAAGGCACTTGGCACTATGCACGACTTTAAGTTGACAATTACAACAGCGTAAAGCACTGGCAGAAAATTTCTAGTGTATCCAGAGGGCACATTACCAAGTAGAACTTTTCCTTGGCTGAAGGGTGGAGGGCACGTTACCAAGCAGAACTTTTCCTTGGCCGAAGGGTAGGGGCAATTTGAAAAGCTGAATGCCCAATAGGCCAGGTATTTCGTTTAAAATTTTGTATCTGTGATACTTGGCATATACCACTTGCTGTATCACTGGAATTTTAATAAAAAAATTTGGTCCATGCTATTTTTTTGGGCATCGTCACTAGGCATGATTAAACTTCTTTATATAGTAGGTTTTCCATTAAGTTGAAAAGAACCAAGTGAGGTGGGGCTCTGTTGTTCTCATGTCAATGCCACAGGAGTGGGGTGGGAATCTCTTGTCTTCTTCTGGAGTAACAATTGTCATGGGCAAAAGATGACAACAATTATGGCAAGGCCGTTTCTTCTTCAAAACGTATCTGAACCATGTGATCCCAGGTTTCCAAAGCCCAATGGGGCCCATGCAAATTGGGTCTACCACATTATCCTTGATTCAAGGGGGTGGGGGACTTGTGGACTGTCCAGATTACTCCACATGATGGATTCAAGCATCAGAACCATCAGGACCGTTGAATTTGTATCACAATATACTGTAAAGTGAATGGATTTTGGGGTTCAAATTCTTGTTCAATTAAAGAGCTTTTGTTATTGTCTTTGCTTGTGGTTACAAATGGAACTACGTGTGTGATTTGCTCTCTAGATTCCACCAAATCCACCATCAAATTGGCCTGTATGATTCGATTATGAATCCAACCGTACATGTATAATCTGGATTTTACCTATGCATGAGACTCTGCAATGGAGTCAAGCATGGTTAATTCAATGCATTGCTTCGTGGTTCTTTCTTTGGGTTGCTTAATTTTGGGGATTCTTCTCTACATTTGGTGCCCAATTCAAGGCACTAAAAGGTAAAGTTGTGTTGTAGAAGAAATTTTCTTCCTAGGCTAAACATTTTGGGGTTGCAGGGGTTACTCTCTTGTGTAACTTTCACATTTTATGTGCTCATTACAGACAACGAGGCACGAGTTTTGTTACTTCACTTTTTATTAACTTTTTGCCCTCCTTCTCAACTTGACTCCTACTTTTGCCCCATGTAATATCTGCATAAAGGCTACCAAAAGTGTCTTTGTAACACAAGTGGATCAAACACTCTATTCCTAAATATTTAGGTAATGTTGAAAGCTGGGTATTCAATATAATAATAAGGGTAGAGATATCATGGTTGCCAATGAGGCCTTCTAGAACTTCTAACCCCCAAAGTCTAATTTTTTAATTACATTCCTTCCATACACAAATTTTAGGGCACCCTCCCTATTTACACCGCTTTGGTGTTGTATTTGCACATTTCAAACATTGTTCAAGGAAATGACTTCAATTATCAAAGGAAAAAACACAATTTCAAAAGTCCACATTTTATCTTTAAAATCTTGGAATTTGAATTTGTTAGGGCCTACCTATTAACAAACTTCAATGTATCTTCTTCTCACTATTCAAAAGTTCAGATACTGTAGTACCTTAACAACAGATTCAACGGCAATTAAATTATTTTATAAATAGTCAATTTTTTTGAGAGATTCATTGCCCAAGTGCCAAAATTTCAAACTACACAAATTTGAAAGTTTTGGAAGCTTAAGGGTTATAATCCTTGTGTCATGAGCATGCTTTTTTTTTTTTTGGTTTTTGTGCTTACAAATGTTTGATGATATCTTTCTGTAAATGTCCAAATTTGATAAAAGATTGTTTTGAAAACACATTTCATAAAAAACATATTGCATAAATTTTTTACCCACCAACCATCAACAACACAAATACTCCACACATTCTAATGGAATCCAATAGTTTTTTTAGTTTCTAGGGATGAACTGAATGGGAACATATAATGTTGGGGGATAATAGGTAGGGTGTTCTTGAGAAGGGCTATTAGTCCAGGCCAAAAATAGTGGCAGCCAATTTTAGGAATAGAATTTCCATGCAACCAATGAGAAGTCGCGACATGGAGTGCAGGGTCCTCCTTTTTTCCCTTGTGCGTGGGAGGGAGTGGAGGGAGGGTTTTTCTTTTCAAGGTGTGATTGGTGAGGAGAGTGGACGGTCCACTGTTCAGTGTCCGAATTGGACAGCGAACAGTCGACTTTCCATGCAAGCTTTTCTTTTCTTTTTTTTTGTGGGCGGGCGAGCGGGCGGGGGGGGGCAGTTAGAGCAAAGACTTCCCAAGTTTCTGACATGTTTCCCAAAGAGTTCTCAGTAGCACCTCACTTTTGTCACATATGCTTTGGCAAATGTTGTCCTCCTTTCACCTATATAGCTGGGCCAAAGGGGAAGAACTCTAAACCCAGGTGCTATTGGGAACATCTTGGCGAATGCATCTGGGAACATTTGGGAACATATTGGGAACAAGGGGAAAAAACAAATAATCCTGGTTTCCTCCCCCCCCCGCCCTCAAAAAGAAAAAAACTGAATCATTCATGGTGCATGCTGAGGCTTCCCATTGGCTGCATGAAATTTTTATTTCCAAAACTGTTCGTCACCATTTTCAGCCTGGGCTAATACCCCCATATAAACTGGGGGAGCTTATTCTTCGGATGTGTGCCCATATTCTAACTTGAAAATAGTCTTGGGTACTGTAGTACCTTGGCAACTTTGATGCATGTTTCTCGAATAACTAAATAATTTTGAAATTTTCATTTCAACAAATATTACATTCTTGAATATATTCAACATTTTCTTTCAAAAATATTTTAATATTTAAAAATAAAAGTCTGAAAACTTCAACATTTTTTAAAAGAATATAATGAGGGTCAATGCAGCCAAAGTAATAGGGTAAACAAAAACAATAATTAGTGTTGAAGCTGCCGAGGTAGTAAATAGGGTAATAAAAAATAATTATAATCAAAGCCACCAAGTAATAGGGTAATCAAAAAATTAAAAATTTAATAATATGCCATCAGAACATATAGGTTCCACACTTGTGGAGTTAGATAATAATAGTGTGAGAAAAAATTGGGGGGGAACAGAGTCGGAAAAACAAAAACTTTAGTGCCTTGTCTGTTCCCATAAAGTTCCTAAGGGGTTCTCTTTAAAGTTCAAAAGGGGTTCCCCAAGGTTCCCAACGCGTTCTTGAAGATGTTCTTAATAGGACCACACTTTTATCCCCTAACTAATTAATAGAAGCAACAAAATACCCTTGGTAGGTCCTCATAACATATAATGTTATAACATTATGGAGGCCAACTTTGATCCATTACACCACAATAAAGTCCAAAGAGACACTCTAAATTAATATGAGAGAGAGAGAGAGATTGAGACCCTAACCTCTAAACCTATCTCTTGCAATAAAACATCTTATAATAGATAACACAAAGAAATATAAGGGCCACTTTACACAAGGGTCTAGGGACCAAAAGCCCAGGGACCAATTTGAAGTAAATTGAACTTTGAATAGGACCCTTCTTCACATTAAAAAATAAAAATAAAATCCTTAATGGGTGTGTCTAAAGGCTTGGGGTCCAATATCAAAAATGTGTGATTGACATGTGAAAGGATTAGGTTAACCTTTGGTTTTTCTTTTTTCTTTTTTTTTCATGATTTAAAAAAATTTCTGTTTTCATTTTCACTTTGTGCACTTGAAAAGGCTGAAAATACTTTTTTCTCACTAGAATTCAAAAAATGGGGAAACTGGTGTGCTCTCATCAATCTCCTCAATTCATAGATGCATATTTCATTCTCACAAAATTTGAACAAAATTTGAGCAATAAGGATTAAAAAAACAATGAAAAAAAGGACGAATGAATGAGCAACCTTAATCCCTAGCTTAGACTTTAGTTCTCCAAACTATGAGCTTTCTTGTAAACTGTTTTTTTTTGGTTTGGACCAATTGGTTTTCCTGCAAAATGATGCTATGAGGCTAAATCACAATTTGATTTGTCTTCATCTTGGACCCTTGTCTAAAAGCTTTGGGACCAATTTAAAGCTCTTGACCAAATGAAGGCTCAATTTTTTTGGACCTTGTTTTATGAATCCTAATCTAAAATGGTCCTAATTAGATATGTTGGAAGATGTGGTGTCCATACATTAGCCAAGAAAAATTTATTTATGATTACAATTTTAAAGATACCTATGGTGGGCCCTTACGGTGTACAACTGCAAAGCAAGGCCAAACCAAAAAAGAAAAAAAAAGGTGGTCCAAAGGAAGAAATTGTAGGGAAGTAGGGAAGTAGGTAAGTAGGTAGGTATGTACATAACTGTAGGTAGGTAGGTAGGTAGGTAGACAACTGCAAAGGGGCGAGTCTGGGGGGACAAGCAAAAAGGATTCTCCAGAAGCAGAAGTTGCTCACTGATTGGTGGATAGAAAAATACGTTTGGGGTTTGGGGCCCTTGTTTGCGTTGCGTTGCAATGCTCAAGATGCACCACCGGTTTGGTACTCTGTGCTCTTGAGTTTTGTACAAGAATTGGGTTTTTCCATGCTTGTATAAATTTGGAAGCTGCAAATTTGGGACATTTTGGAGACGACGGAACTGAAGCTGAAAAACGAAGAACAAAGTTCCATTCTTGTCTACAGTGTTTGATCATCGTCGTCGTCGTGGTTGTTGTTCCAGTTCGTTTGTGGGTTTTTTGCTTGCAAGTTTTGACGACAAAAGAAAGAATTGGAGCAAAAATTCATGATGATCACCTCGGTGGCAGATTTGGCAGACGGAGAAGTGGCAGCAATAGCAACCACTACACCTACTGTATTTGTGCCTGGAGTGGTGGTGAGCGTGCCCAAGAATTTGGAGCAGAACTTACCACGACGAAGTGCAGCAGCAGGGGGAGATCTGAGTTCATTGGACGACTCCGCAGCAGTAGAAAATGTGTTGAGTTGCTGGACTGAAGTGTGTGAGCAATGCTGGCTTTCAGGACCCACCATTCTCATGCTCCTGCTGCAGTACTTCACGGCATTGACGGTGGTCACCTTTGTGGGTCGCTTGGGTGCTTCTTATCTTGCTGCCATGAGCATGGCCACTTCCTTTGTGGGCATCGTTGGGTTCGACGTCTTGGTACGCACGTGGTTCCCCAACGAAGACAGACAGCGAGAAGAGAGAAATTGCAGGAAAAAATTTAAGAGATTTTTCCTCAATCTGTGTGTTTCATTTTCTTTTGCAGACAGGACTGTCAAGCGGACTAGAGACTTTGTGTGGACAAGCGTATGGAGCAAAGCAGTACCATCTGCTGGGAATCTACTTGCAACGAGCCATATTCGTCCTCCTTGTGGTGGCAATACCCATCTGCTTGGCATGCTTCTACATGGCACCCATCTTGATTGCCTTCGGTGAAGACCCAGCCATTGCAAACAATGCACAGCTTTATGGCCGATGCCTACTGCCTTGCATCCTGGCTTTTGCAGTCATGATGCCCTTTGTCAAGTTCTGTCAATCGCAGCGGATTGTGGTTCCTCTGATGTGGTGTGCGGCTGCGGCTTGTTTGTTGCAATTCCCTCTCTGCCTTCTCCTCATCACCAAACTCAATTGGGGTTACAAAGGCGGTGCTGTGGCCATGAGCGTGTCTACCATTCTCGATACCGTTATCCTTGTAACCATCCTGAGATTCTCACCCAAGTGCAAGAAGAGTTTCACCTCCCTGTCACTTGAAGCACTGCACGATTTGCGAGGGTTCTTCAAGCTGGCTGTACCTTCTGCTTTGATGATGTGGTAGGAAAGCTCATTCTTCCCTTGCTGCTTGCTTGCTATGTAGGGTTCCTTGCATACCATGAGGGTAGGTAGGGTTCAGAGTGGTGATCATCTAGCAAGGTAGTCACCATCCAAAACCTGGCCGCATGCACGCAAATTAGTTTTTTCTCTTCTTCACATGAGTGAACATTGTTCTTGAGCAGTTATCACTTGGTTTTCTAGGGTTCTGGATCCATGGTCATTTGCTGTCACACCACTGACAAGTAGGTACGAAATGAGGGATGGAGTAGGGACCTCAATGACTTCCACTGTGAACTCCTAATGCAAGACCTAATTTGAGGATTTTTTTCTTTCTGTCATGTGCATTCTTGATGGGTTGACAAAATCATGAGCAACAGCTTGGACTTGTGGATGTTTCAAATTCTGACTCTGCTGGCTGGACTGCTACCCAACACTGAAATTGAAATGGCAGCATTTGTCATCGGGTATGTTGGCTGCTTTGGATGTTTTTCTTGTTTGGGAAAGTTTGTTGAGAAGAAGAAGAAGTGCTAATTTGACCATGGCTTGCACATCTAGTAGTAGTAGGTATGCAGGATTCAAGTCATAGTTGGAAGCCATGACAGTTTAGTTGCAGAGTACCTGCACAATTGCTAACAATGCACTGAGGAACTGTGTGTAGTGGGTCTTCTGTTTCAGGTTGGCACTGTTCTCATTCTCCCGAATGATATCAATAGGTCTGAGTGTCGGCAGCAGGTAAACATTGATCATTATCCTAGTACATCCTTTCTGTAATATGGAACCCTGGGAGAAAAAAAGAAATAGGTAAGGACTCTCATGGAAGTGTAAAATCATGTTGATTTGTGGTGTCCCTTCACTATCAGGACAGACTGACTCATTGGGAGAGTCCAGCGGTTGGTGCATTACCTGATTCTTTTTTACCCTTTGCCTGGGACAACAGAAAGATGGTGCTGAGCCATGACTGTTGCTCACTTCAATTTTAGGCTAGTACCATGCCCTTTGAATTGCTTCAAATGGTGATACCCAAGTCCTCAGAGGAGGATTCTGGAGAAGCTCATGAACTTGTATGTAACTGGTAAATTGACTCACAAGTGAAGAAGATTGCTTTGAGTGAAACGCATACAACCAAGTGATCTTGTATTGCTGTTATCTGAACATCTAAAATTGAATCCGGATGTGCAGTGTGCGAGTTTCCAATGAACTGGGAGCAGGACGACCTCATGCAGCCAGATTTGCAGCAGTTGTTTCCATGGTCATGGTAATCGTTGTTGGACTTGTAATGGCTGTTATTGTCCTATTTCTGCGTAATGTGTGGGGGAGTGCCTTCAGCAAAGAACAAGAAGTTCTGGACCGTGTTTCCAGGAGTGCACCATATCTTGCAGCTCTTGGTTTTGTGTACTGCTGTCAACAGGTTCTTTCAGGTTATCCAACAACTCCTACGCTCAAATCCTTCTTGTATTGAAGTTTTTAGGAGGGGAGTCTCAGAAACCTATCTGTAGATGGTGGAATATATTTTCAGGTTCTTGCTGTATTTGCTCTCAAGTACACTAACTTCTTGTTTTTCATCAGGATTACAGAGCATGTGCTATGGTCTGTGTTTGCAGGTGTGGTGAGAGGAATTGGATGGCAAAAATGGGGTGTGTATGCCAATTTAGGAGCATACTATGGCATCGGTTTGCCAACAGCCATCGTCCTGGTCTGCATGTTCCAGTTTGATGGCAGAGTATGTTTTCTCCCTTTCTTTAAATCATGAGTTTTTTTCTAACAAATTCTTTGGAAACAAGTGAATGGCAAACATGTGTCCTCCTCAAACCTTCACTTAATACCAAAGTTCACTCCCAATTCATAGTTTAATCACTGCCAACCTCTGACCCTAACTCTGAGCAATATAAGTGATTGCTCTATCATATTCTTGTCATGTTTGTTTGGCTTTGCTGAAACTGACAAATTGGTTACCTTCACAAAGCTTGTGCTGCTGTTGTTGGGGAATTTTCTCAGGAATTCCATAGTTACAATGTTGCATGATGTTTGCGAAACAGAGTGCAGTAGATGACTGAAGAAAAGGGAATGCAAATGAGATTCTCATTTTGATCTGAGATATAATCAGCATCTGAAAGCAGCACAACTGGTTTGAATGTTGCAGGGACTTTGGATTGGGATGTTAGCTGGTGTGGTAGCACAGACAGTGGCCCTCACCATCATCACCCGCAGTGCCCATTGGGAAAATTTGGTACGCTTTAGTCCTCTTCCTTTCTCTATCTTTCTTTGCATTTCTTTCTCTCCATAATTCTAGAATCTAGTTCTGTAAATTGAAATTTGGGTTGGTGCAAGGGAAGTCATATCCCTTTTGATCATCACAAGTGGATGAGAAAAAGGCTTTGCAATTTGTTGTTTTTCCAACTCCTAACAGGATGAGTGGAAAAATGCAGTCGAAGGAAGCATTGAACCGCATTTTTACATCAGAATCCAGCTTCCTTAGTACCACAGTGCCACTTCTTGATGATAAGGCAAGATCTCTTTTGCACCCATGTTTCACAATTCAGGCTTGATCTAGTAATTTCATTTTCAGAAACAGATAGCACTTGTTTAGAATGCATCCCACATGAATGGATCAATTCGGGCATTATGACTGCATGCATAGTGGACCCTGAACCCTGAACCCTATTTTTTTGGCTTGGGTGAATGCAGGTTTCTTGTGCAGATCATTAGCATGTTCATTTCAAGAACACAGGAGATGCAGAAATGTCCATAATAGTGTGAAGGTACATTGAAAGTAGAGAGCACCAAGGAGCTTTTATACCCACCATTGGTGGCTCATGATGCAATTGTTTGAGAAGTTTTTGCCAAATTAAGCAACTGAAAAATTCATCATTGGATTGAGAATTACTTTGACTAGATGTGCAAAGCTACACTACATGTACAAAGCTTCTTTGTGTACACAATTACCTGAGGCAGAAAATGTAGGACCATTTTCAATTATATAAATATCATGGCCAAAAAAGTACTTTCCTTTTGGAGCCTTTATATTAAGGATGTGTGAATTTTGCTTTTGCCCACATGTCATCTAATTAGTGGCCTCTAGAATGACTTGAATTGAATTCAAAATTTTCATGTTTGGGTGGAGTTAGAGAGAGCAATGTTGGTTCTTCACTTCAATTATTGTATGTGTGTGTGTGTCTGCTTATAGAGATTATTGATGGTGTAAACCAGGTTTTGCTTTTTAAGGTATCTCAATCATGTTTTTGCCATGTAACATGTGGAGGTGTTTTAGTACTTAACAAAGCTTATTAAAGGCATTAAGGAATGGGTCTAAAACACACAAGATTTAGGTTGAAACCAATTGGATTGAAAGTCTACTGAAACATGGAGGTGCAGGAGTTTGAATTTTGCTCTTTACGATTTCAACATCAATTCATCCTCTTAGTTTTTTGCATCAACACATCAATTAGTCATCCTTTCCTTGGATTAACTAGAAGGCCCCAATTGGACTGCAATGTCTTTGTTGCATGATCTTGAATGTCCAATAGTGGAGATTGTTATGTTGTCACAAGAGCTCACAAGAACTGTGAGCTCCTTAATTTTAGATTCAAATGGGGTGTAACCAAAAAGGAGGGTGCCCAAACTAATCAAACACCCTGACAAGACATAGACCCTCAACGGAACTCAGATTGCTGAGGTCCAGAAACTGAATCGCGACTTTTATCTTCTCCTCCTCACAAACTCTGTTCAAGACTCAATCGGAATGCACACTTAGATCTTTAAACCTGCACAATTTGCATCCTTGAAATATCCATCACTCCGATCAAGGGACTCAAAACTTTGAATTTTATTCACAGAATGTACAGATAGCCGAGGTACATCCCCAGCATCCCTCAACCGATCCTAGTAGCTCGTGCAAAACAACATCAAACTTCCTCTGGTTTTTAATCTCACTTCGTTACTCCCTCATACTATGCTTCTTGATGCCAATCGTAAGAACTTGGCTGGCTACTAGCGCAGCGGAAAAATCTGTAACCAGACCAATCTTTCTCCAAACTAACCGATCTACACCTCGATCTATACCTCTCTGTGTGCGTCTTAACACAATCTGTCTTCCCCTCTCTAACAACCTGGTCTCTCCAAAAAAAAACTTACTACTTCCTCTACGGCTCTCTTTTTCACACACCCAGCATCTATTACTCTGCAACCTTTCTCCTAGCCTCTGAGTTGCCAGCTCCTCCGCCGCCATGCGCTCTCCACCGCCTCCTCAAACCATAATTGTGCGCCGTCTCCCTTATGCACAATGATCCTCCTTAGTCCTTCAGAGGCAGCCGTCATGCATATCTGCAGTAAATGAGAGTGATGCGTAACCAAACTAATGATGGTTGCAAAAATCAGAATCAGAAGCAGTATAGCTCCATTGTACGGTGACCCACTATTCGGTCACATATGTAACCCCTCCCTTTCTTAAAAAGCTGAGTCCATCAGCTTCATTCAATCTGGTTGAGTGTGGTAGATCTGAAGGTCCCTTCGAGGCCTCTCCCACTGGTTCCCATCAGCGTCTTGGATAGTACATATTCGACAACCCTCCTCAAAGTCAAAGTTACCTTTTCCATCAGCATGTCCAATGAACAGGTACAGACCTTCCCAGCTCGCAGCCAATGCTCGCTTCTTCCTTGGCTTCTTCATCTTTACCATCGTCTCCCCTACAATCAGACCCTCAAACAGATGTTTACCTTTCCTGGCAGCGTAGGTCTTCCTTTGTTTATTTTGTGTTTGCTCCACATTGAGTAAGACGTCTTCATGGATGCTTGCAATCAGCTCCATCTTCTGTAAGAACTGTGCTGCAGCAACTTCCACATCAACACTATCGTCAGTTACAGCGGTCAGAACGTGTAGATAATTGTCTGCCCTAAGGCGCAGTGTGCAACCAGTGAGGATCATGAAAGGTGAGAATTTTGTGTTGGCCTGGATCCCACATCGGTACCCAAACAGAATCTTAGCCAGCTGCTCATCCTAACAATCTACATTCCCTGGTGTTGCAACAAGGACCGAGATGCCATGCTTGATGGTCTTGATCATGCGCTCCGCCATCCCATTGCATTGAGGCCATTAAGGTGCATTGTGCTAATGCTAGATTCCGTAGTCCTTGCACATCAACTCGAACTCTGCAGCCCATTCTCCACCATTGTCAGACAGTATAAACTTGGGGACTCCATACTTGCAGATAATGTCATCTTCCAAGAACCTGGCTACAGTCTTGGCACCATGATCAACAACGGCCTTTGCCTGACACCATTTGGAATAATGGTCAATGGCCACCAAGATGTACTTGTTTCCTGACCTAGTTTCAGGTAGTGGTCCCACAGTGTCCAGTGCAACCCGATGAAATAAATCACAAATGGGAATGCTCTTGAGTTGCTCATCCCCAGAGCGGATACCGCCCTCGTTCCCTACCAACTGACATTAATGGCACCTTCTGACTACCGACTTGACATCCTCAGTTCGACTGTGCCAGAAATACCTTCGACAGATTTCAGCCAACATCCTCTGTTCTCTAGAGTGCCCCAAATCCTCATGCATCGGAACCACCAGTGGTATTCTTTCCTCAGGCTTGGGCACATACAGTTCCTTGAAGTAGAGCCTCTGCTCCTTCCAGTAGTAGTTGTTTACTCGCTTTCTAGCCCTCTTGCCCTCCTCAAGGTCAATTGCGTCTGGCAGCATTCCTTCTTTCAGCAATGTCAAATAGGTCACATTTCTCCAGATGTTAGTGCCTTTCGTTTCCACTCCACGATCCTCCTCTTTTCCCGATCCTGTTGGATCGACCTCACGATTACCGAGCTTGAACAATTCTTGAGCAGCCAAAACTAACTCTAGTTGCTATCGTTTACCATAGTACCTGAGCTGGCCCTTCTGCAGATTTTGCCTGCCATCAGCGGCTTCCAGATCTTCATCCTCTGCTGCTCCCACAACTTTTACATTTGGGGCAGCCTCTTCTTCCGCGTTCGTTGCATCCACAAAGTCAAGCATAAACAGTTGGTGAGGATCCGAACAACGCCAATGATTGATTCCAAAACAGCACCTGCGATGCTCAGTGAGTCCCCGTAATGGCCTCCTAAGTCCAAACCAGTCCGAATCCTGACCATATTGGATAGCAAACACCCTTTCAGTTGCTTTGGCTGGTCCATTCTGTATGTTCGGATCATCCTGGATTTCTTGGTGGAAGACATCGTCATCCGCGGCTTGTCCCACCGGATTTCGGCTCAAGGCATCAGCATTCGCATGCCTCATACTTAGCCGGTGCACTATCTTGAAGCTGAAGTCCTGCAGCATATCAATCCATTTGCCCCTCCTGCCATGCGCATCTGATACTGTCGCCAACCACTCAAGCGGCTTGTGGTCCGTTCTCAAAGTGAAATGCGTTCGGTGCAAATACTGTCTGAAGTGCAAGATTCCCCATATCAATGCATAGCATTCCCCTTCCATGGGGTGAAATTTCCTTTGCGCCACAGTCAAGGCTTTGTTGGCGTAAGCTACTACCTTCTCGAATCTGCCCTCCCTTTATGACAAAACGACGCCATCGCCTTTTGTTGACCAATCAACATCAAGACAAAATGGCTCCTCAAAGTCTGGTCTTACCAGGATCGGGGCTTCCACCAGTGCTTTCTTCAGATCGTCGAACGCCCTCTGACAGTCCTGATTCCATACAAACGCCATGTCCTTCTTCGTTAGTTCAAACAAAGGACTGGCCATCCTTGAATATCCTTTGATGTACTTTCGATAATACCCTGTCAGTCCCAGGAAGGATCTGACATTGGTTATTGCTTTTGGTTCTGGAAAACGTAGCACTGCATCTATCTTACCAGGATCAGGCCTAGTATGCTCTTTGTTGACTACATGTCCCAGGAACACAATACTCCCAATAGCAAAGCAGCATTTACTTGGGTTTAATGTCAAATTTACTTCCCTGAGTCTGGAGAACACCGCTTCCAAGTGTTGGAGATGGTACTCCCAACTCTCGCTGTGGATATTGAGATCATCCACGAATACCTTCAGGAATTTGTCTCCCAAATCTTTGAAGACCTCAGACATAGTCCGTGTGAATGTACTTGTTACGTTCTTGAGGCCGAACGGCATGACTGTCCAGTCATACAACCCACTCTTGGTAATCAGTGTCGTCTTCCTCATGTCTTCTAGAGCCATCCTAATCTGCCAGAAACCCGATTGCAAATCGAATGCAATGAACCGGGCTGATCTTCCCAGCTGAGAAATTACGTCATCAACAAGGGGCATGGGGAATGAATCTCGCCAAGTTTGCAAATTGAGTGGCCGGTAGTCTCCACAGAATCGCCTGCTCCCGTCTTTTTTCACTGGCAGAGTCACACAACAGGCGTGGGCAAAGTCACTCGGCTTCATCTTGCCCAACTCCACCAACACATTAATCTGCCTTTTCACCTCTGCTTCCTCCTAATATGACAATCACCCTAGAGCTACCTTGCAAGGAGGGAACCCTTGAGTGTCAATCGAATGTTCTCCAATAATGCAACCACCTAGCTCCCCTTTGTTCCACGCAAACACATCCTGATATCGTTCTAAGACTCTCCAGAGTTGTTGTCCCTTCTCCTCATTCAGATCCTGGTCAATTCGCATCTTCTGGCAAATCTCGCCCCACCTCGAATCCGCCTTACGATTGTCATCCAATCGCTCTTTAGGGCTATTGTGAGAGTCAATGATGTCCATATGCTAGACTTGCAGTAGCATAGACACTTCTGCACCATTCATTACTCCTAAAAGGGCCTTCTTTCCCTGTTCTGCATCAGCAACCCATCGAATCTAATCGGCATAGTCGTCGGCATCCGTGATCTCCTCTTTCATGAGATCCTTAATCTGCTCCTGTAGTGTTAGCTGCAAAATTTGCTGTGGCCCCTCTAACAACACTAACTCCTCAAGTTCGGTGTTTCCGAACTCAGATTCGCCATCAACTGGGCCCACAAGTTGAATCTATTCGTTGCAGTCCTCATCTACGTCAGAGTCGGAATCCGACTCTTGGGCATCCATTCGTTCATTGCAGCCATACTCATACAAGGACGAATGTCTGATCACCGCATCCAAATTTCCAGGTGCGTGCTTCAGAGCATCAGCATCATCTGGGATCACAGTTTCCGAGTTCAACTTCTGCAGCATGTTCACCATGGTCAGTGGTAGTACTTCCACATCGGACCCTGGACCGCACTTTACTTGGATCAACCCTTGTTCTACGTCAATGATCGCTCCAATTTTGATCAGAAGATCAAGCCCAAGCAGGACATCGTAACTGTCCGTGTCTACCACCATGAAAGTCATGGTGCATTGTACACCTCTGACTTTGATCAGCACTTCATCGATCCGACCAAGAGCTTGTGTAACGGCTCCTAATGCCGTCTTGTAGGTTTCAGATCCAGAGACTAGATGCATCAGACCCAATTCTCAAACTACTGCAGCTGCCATGACAGGCATGGACACTCCAATATCTACAAGTCCCTCAACCAAACAATTATTTACTTCCACCGACAGGTGGAGTGTCTTACTTTTGTGCGTTTTGTTGATGCATAATCACCTGAGCGTTGGAGCTGCTGAGACCATTGATATCTGATTATTCACAGCTTCTACATCCTTCTTCCTTCTAGCTACCTTTACGAGACTCTCAATGTGCTCTAACTCCCCCGGTATCATCATTACTGTCTCCATTGGTGTTAGTGAGATTTTTCTTTCAATGAAATGGGACAGAATCTTGGATTTTACAAATTCGTCCCGATTAACTCCTACGCCTTCCATTGCAGCCTCAGGAGGTGGCACAGTGCATGCTAGTGCCACTTCGACTAGCATCCTTCTTTTTGGTACCCGAGTGTAAGAGAATAGGTTCTCACTCCCACATAGCTTGTTGAGCTGATGCAGAGTTGCTTACTAATCATTTAGCAACACTTCCAGAAAGTTTGCTAATCCGGGATGTACCTTCCCGTCCTTCGGTTTCTTCCAGCATTTGTCCTCCGAGTGTCCTAACCCTGCACAGAAATAGCACTTCACGCCACAATTCTCTGTCCTATGAAGCATCCCACATTTGGCACATTTTGGCCGGGGTTCATTAAGCCTTGGACATGTTGTGGCTATGTGATCTCCTCCCTTACAGATCTGGCATCCTGCAGACATGCTGGAAGAGGATGATGTGACAGGTCTCGGCACATTCCCCTTCAAGAAATTAATGAGTGTGTTATTCAAAACATTAACCTGCTTCTCCATCATTGTCTCCACAACTCCTTCCTCTTGTTCCTCCTTTAGAGGTTCGTATGGAGTCTCGCCGAGCTCACCCAGTACCCTCTCGAGCTCTGTGGCAGCACCCACCAGCTCTTTAATGTCAACGAACGTCCTAATTACACATAGTTTCTGAATCTCAGGCCTCAACCGACCCAAAAACTGCCTCTTCTGTTTGGCGTCTGGTATTCTTCCCTTCTGGAACAGTTTATCTAGCCGCTCAAAATATTTTTGAACCCTCTCCTTGGGTTCCTGCTTGATGGCATCGAACCTCATTCGGATGTCATCAGCGTCCACATTCCCGTACTTCTGCACTATTAGCATCCTCAATTCCGGCCAATTGGCTGGTGCCGACTATAGTCTCTTGAACCACTCCTTGGCTCGACCCCGCAAATTCAACTTAGCGATCTTGAAAAGTTTGTCTGCATTTAGATCGCGCACTTCAGCGGCCATGGTGAGCCTTTCTACCTAATCGTTAACATCTTCATGATCTCGTCCCCAGAACAACTCGCCCATTCCCTAGGGACTGGTCATTTTGCAAACACGCAAAAATTAGCAAACAAAAATTATAACACCGCCTATAATCACACGGCCCTTCAACAGTAAGCAAGTGTCAACAACATCAACAAGCTTTTCAGCCTCTGTAGCTCAGTTCTGACTTCTGAAAAAAAAAACAGGTGTCATCCGAGCTACACATCAAACTCAAACTGAGTTCCCTTAGCCACTGGTCTCAAAGGTTCAAAATTGGATGGAAAAATAGAAAAACACTGCTCATCTGTGGAATCTGTTGGAACTACCACTTTTCTTCTGGATCGTGCCACACTCTCCAGCTTATGAGGCGGGACCTTGATCCAGTATGTTCCACTCTGACAACACGATCGCCGATCTGAAACAGATCTTCTACCCCAGGAATGTAAAATCGGGGAAAATGGTTAGGCGATGCAAGAGACTTCGGAATTATTTGCCTCCCAACCTCGGCACACTACGCTCCCTCTCGCCGAATATAGGAGTTACTCTACGCAAGATATGAGGCGTAGTAGTATTGCGTCTGTAACTGTGAGACTGACATCCATCCCTCTGTGCCATTTCTCACCTTCAACCAAACCTCAGCACGCGTATGAAAGCCACTATGAGCTATCTCTACCGCTACGTCTCCGATTCGGGCTCCCTCTGGATCTATTCCTACGAATGTTATCGCACCAAAACCAAGGAAGCACAGCACTACTGCTCCCCTTTGTGGTCTACCCTGGGTAGTCCAATAATCAAACCTATTAATGATTCGTTGTTCATGAACGTCTTGTGTTAACTGTTCTTCTCCTACCTCATCTGTACCAGATGAAGACATGATACATTCTACATAGTCCTCTACAGGTTCCACCGAAACTACCGAACCAGCTCTGATACCAAAAAGGAGGGTGCCCAAACTAATCGAACACCCTGACAAGACACAGACCCTCAACAGAACTCAGATTGCTAAGGTCCAAAAACTGAATCGCGACTTTTATCTTCTCCTCCTCACAAACTCTGTTCAAAACTCAATCGGAATGCACACTTAGATCTTTAAACCTGCACAATTTGCATCCTTGAAACATCCATCACTTCGATCAGGGGACTCAAAACTTTGAATTTTATTCACAGAATGTATAGATAGCCGATGACGCGCTCCCAAGTCACAGGGTGAAACCCACTTGAGGGTTTCACAAAGTCAAGTTGCGGAAAGTTGAACTTGGTAGCACGCTCCCGGCTTCCAACTCTAGAAAGGGGTAGAGGGTCGAGTTGGGA
>Ga0209611_10003611_pt1 | contig 26739 bp, 23 predicted proteins | sample S1TSphgellanicum_3_FD_187693 | JGI IMG/M metagenome (GOLD analysis project Ga0209611, IMG submission 187693) | Host-associated microbial communities from peat moss isolated from Minnesota, USA - S1T2_Fc - Sphagnum magellanicum MG (SPAdes) (version 2) | ecosystem: Host-associated > Plants > Peat...
TTCATCTAGGCCTTTCTATCAGGCTTTTTGAGTTGAAGTTCCTACTGGAGAGTAAAAGAGTCTCTTGAATCACAATAGAAACTCACAAGTCTCTGCAAACTTGCTAAACATAAATTTTTCCTGCTTGTGGATGTGTGAGCATATGTGGCATGTCAGTGAAGAGTGTTGTTTTGTGAGATGGTTGTGCAGACTATTCTGCCACCTGGCACAGATGTATCAAAGGCCTATGCAAGTGGTTCAGATGAGGACCAGGTATGACATCTTTTCTCCTTTATGTCAGATGCGCAAGTTGAATTTGATACAAGTGCAAGCTCTGGCACTCTCTAAATAAGATGGTTTTGCATATGCATTTCAAGTTCTCATTTGCTGCTCCCTTGCAGTTCTTCATTCAAAATCTTGCGATGTTCTTCACATCATTCTATAAGGTATGTAGACTCGCCTCCAAATTTCCACCAATGGATGATTATTGTTCCTTCAATGTCTATTTGTTCAAGGTGTGTGCATGTAAGTGGTTGAAAAGCTATATCTTGAAGATTGGTTTGACCTCTTGCCTTCCTTCCCCACCTCCCTGTTGGTAACTATCTGTTTCCATGGCAGTCGCACATAAGTGTATTGGAGACAACTCAAGAGAACCAGGCAATCCTACTGATGGGGCTTGAGTATCTGATAGGGATCTCATATGTTGAGGACACTGAGGTATTCAAGGTATGAGATGGTGATCTTTCTGGTACTAATGGAACTTAAGTTATGTTGTGGCTGATATCTCATATGTTGAGGATTCTGTAGTGTTCAAGAATGATGATCTTACTGGTGCTAGTGGGAGCTAATCTTATGTTGAGGATGATCAAAGATATAATTTTCTCCTTTCCTCATTCTGGAAGTCAGTATCATAGGATGTTTCATCATAGGAATATTGCTGGCTTGCTTATCCTATTGTTGTTCTAAATCAGACTGTGGTTTCTCCAGGTTTGCTTGGACTACTGGAATTCTCTGGTTTGTGATCTCTTCCAGTCAGAGTGCAACATGGAGGCAGCCCCTGCTTTGGCTCCATTGGGACTTCAGGTAAATAGCTGTTTCAAATTTTTCTGTCCTACTTTCTGGTCATTGTGGTTAGTGACCACAACATCCTTATTATATTGTGTTGGTTGAAATTGGCTGGTGTAGTTTGTAGAGTTGTTTGCAAAAGTCCTCAGACCCTCAGCTTTGTGCTTCTTGTACTTACATCTTTTATTCTGACATTGATGTTGGTTTACTTTCTTTGCTGAACTCTCACTTCAGATTCCCCTACATTGTGAGCTAGGTAATGTTGTTTTTTCACTTGTCTGTCTCTTCTCAAGGTGGATTTTTCGGCCTGAGTCACTTACAGAAGGTAAGCCTGGAGGTGCAGATAGGAATAGGAGGAATGGGAGATGGTTTGGGGTCAGAGCTTTCCCATCGCAAGCTGCTATATTCAGGGCCTCTGTCAAAATTACGGTTACTGATGATCAGCCGCATGGCAAAACCTGAGGAGGTTTTGATTGTAGAAGATGAGAATGGCAATATTGTGCGCGAAACTATGAAGGATAATGATGTCCTTATTCAATACAAGGTGACTGCATGTGCCTCAGATGTTGTCTATGCTGAATATGTGAACATGTAGATGTTCCCTCTTTAAATATTGCCACAAATGGTGGGTATGGTGTTGTACAACACCCATTGCCAGGAGCTAACTAAGTCAGTGGGCAGTCATGGGAGCTTGTCACTGCTATTCATGATGAAGGGTATAGTCTGACACTTTGTGAGTGACTCGCACAAGGTTATGACCACTCTCATTCTCATGTTATCTTCAAGCGTTGTGGAAAATTCTCTGCATTCTCATAGATACGTTTTTCTCCGCGATTATCCTTCACACAAACAACTGGTGGTGGAGCTATGCAGATAATGAGAGAGACACTGATTTATTTGTCCCATCTTGATCATGAGGACACTGAGCAGCAGGTATTTTGTTTTGGGAGCCTACTGGGTCTGATTAGTTAGGGACTATCTTTTTCCCTCAGATTGATCACAGCTTTTGAGGCATTGCCTTTATTTAGGTGGCTTTTGTGAAGGAAGTTGAATGAAGGTGTTGTATTACATTGGGCCGAAGAAGAGCAGACAAGAAAATCTTTACATTGAACTTTGATCCAGATGATTTACTTGGTTTGATCCATGCTTATATCAGATGTTGAAGAAGCTGAACAAACAGCTGAATGGGGAGGAGTGGGCTTGGAACAATCTGAACACTCTTTGCTGGGCAATTGGATCCATTTCAGGATCAATGGTTGAGGAGCAGGTACAATTCTGCTTAATATCTTTAAACACATACTACTTTTGTGACATTATGTCTTCTTGGCCTTGCCACCTTCACATTCAACCTCCTGCATGTGCAGGAGGTTTCACTGGATCAAATTTTAGACTGCTGCTTTCTGAATTTCTTACCTTTGGGGTTGGTTATTTGAGATAAATGATTCAGTTGTTGTGATTGGATGGGTTTTGTCTTGATCAGGAGAATAGGTTCTTGGTAACGGTCATTCGTGACCTGCTCAATCTGTGCGAAATAACAAAGGGCAAGGATAACAAGGCTGTCATAGCCAGCAACATCATGTATACCTATCCTTTTGTACTCTACCGGTTTATGGCATTTGTCTGAATGTACTTCATATGAGACACTGTTGCAAGGCATTGAGTGAACCATGTTAGTGGGTGGTTCATCCAGTTGGGGCACTGTTGGGGTATATCACAAGTTTCACCTTCCACCAAGGAAGTTGTCAAAGGTGTTTGCTTGTGCATGATCTATAATTTCTACTATTAGCTAATGTCTGGTACATCTTTAGCAGACTGTATAGCCATTGTAAATGGTAAGCAAATAAGACAACTAATGCTGCTGCACATAGTGTAATGGGCGAGTGACATCTCAATTATTAGGTGTTGAAATGTGTTGGTGGTTGCAGGTATGTGGTTGGGCAGTATCCACGTTTTTTGAGGGCACACTGGAAGTTCTTAAAGACAGTTGTCAATAAGCTCTTTGAGTTTATGCACGAGACCCATCCTGGTGTGCAGGTGTTTTTTTGTTTCTTTCCATCTGCAGCTGCAGTTAGTATGTCCATTCAAGGAATGTCTAGGATTAAAGCTGGAGTATTCTGATTTCAGTTAGGTAGTTGGCCTTGGCACATAGATCATGAAGAGGTACTGTGTCTTCTCTATGCAGTTGGCATCATAATCATCTTGTAGTTGCAGTCTGTGATGTGGAGCTTGCATATGGTGTTTGCAGGATATGGCATGTGATACTTTCTTGAAGATTGTTCAGAAATGCAGGCGAAAGTTTGTCATTCTCCAGGTAACATATGCTATCCTACACATTTCTACATGGTTGTTGTTTAGGTTTATTTTTGTATACCAGCTGAAGATTCTGTGATGGCCAGATGATATTTATCCATCTTCTTGTAGTGATGTCTCTAGACAGCAAAATACTAGGTAGTATGATGTATGAGATTGTGAGTCTGAAGTTTGTGGACATTGATCATCAAAACAGGTTGGAGAAACAGAGCCATTTGTGTGTGAATTACTGAAAGGATTGCCAACAACCATCCTGGATCTGGAGGCCCATCAGATCCACACATTCTATGAAGCTGTATCACTTCTGTCTTAATCTTTTTTTTCTTTCACTGTTCACAGCATTAGTTATTCCTATTTTGCCTCTTGGAACTGGTAATAACTTGGGTTTGTGTTACTACATCAGGTGGGGTTCATGATTCAAGCAGAAAGTGACCCACAAAGGCGTGATGAGTACTTGCAAAAGCTGATGGAATTGCCAAATCAGGTTGGAGTTCTTCAGTCCTAAATCCTTTGCAAATCTCTATTATGTTGGTTTTTGGGCTGGTTTTGTAACAGTCAATGATTGCTCGATTGCAGAGATGGGCAGAAATAATTGGTCAGGCTCGCCAGAGTGTTGAATTTTTAAAGGCCCAAGAAGTTGTGAGAGCAGTTTTAAACATACTACAGGTATGGATGGCATTTGCACTGTGAGCAACTGGTCCCATCTCCATAGTGAATATATCTTTATGAGCTATCATGTTAGTTTGGTGGGTTTGTTTTTGATGGTCTAGTGCTAGAAAAGGAATGGATTGGTGAATTTTTTAGAGTATTTCATCTCTCAAGCTAATTTTGGTACCATTGTCTCCTGACAGACAAACACAAGTGTGGCAAGTGCCCTTGGGCAGGCCTTCCTCTCACAAATATCCTTAATCTACTTGGACATGCTAAACGTATATAGGTATTCTTCTTCTGCTCATTCCCTCTTTTGCTTTGTTCAACTTCATAGTCTGGATGTCATGTGTTTGGCCTGTTTGGCTTTGTGCAGAATGTACAGTGAATATAAGTATTCTTCTTCTGCGCATTCCCTCTTTTGCTTTGTTCAACTTCATAGTCTGGATGTCATGTGTTTGGTCTGTTTGGCTTTGTGCAGAATGTACAGCGAGCTCATATCTACTAGCATTGCTGAAGGAGGCCCTTATGCATCTCGGACCTCCTATGTTAAGCTTTTGAGGTGATACTTGGGAGAAGCCTGGTTTCACTGGTCTTGCACTTTTCATGGGTTCTTTACTCATCTGGAGTTTTAATGTGATTTTTGTTGCAAGTAGGCAATGCGCTCTTCCAAGAAGTAAACTAGTACATGCACAATCTGTATGCAGTTTAATCTTGTCCAAAATAATCCAATACAATATTGAGTGTGGTTGGCACTGGGAAAATGTCAGGTCAGTGAAACGAGAAACATTGAAGTTAATAGAGACATTTGTGGACAAAGCAGAGGACACAGAACTAATAGCCAAGCAGTTTGTTCCGGCTATGATGGATCCCATCTTGGGCGACTATGCTCGCAATGTTTCTGATGCTCGGGAGTCTGAAGTTTTGTCGTTGTTTGCAACCATTATCAACAAGTATGTCTGTTTACCTTGTCCTCATGTCCACATTTTTTCATGAGCATTCTACTTTCAACCTTGAAATATGGTGGGATGCGATGTTCCACCTGCTGCTTGGAGGATTGTCGATTGATCTATCCTAACTGTCATGCAGGTTGAAGGGAGCTATGTTGGAGGATGTACCACAAATTTTTGAGGCAGTGTTTGCATGTACCCTTGAGGTGTGTTGATTGTAAAATTCATCAGTAGACAGACTGAAACATAATTTGATGAGGTTGTTAAACTGCAATTAAATTCCATTTAGACATGGGCATTGTAGGTTATGAAGGTACTTCTGATTTTGCTGACTTTTTGTAGATGATAACAAAAAACTTCGAAGACTATCCAGAGCATCGACTGAAATTCTTTTTCTTGCTACGAGCGATTGCAAGCCATTGTTTCCGTGCTCTTTTCTCCCTATCCAGTCAAGTAAGTTTCATTCATCATCTCAATGCATGGTTTGTTCTTTTCCTGTAGCATTAGAGCTGTAATGGTTTATGGTTTGTACTTGCTATGCCTTTGAAGTGCTAACCAATATCTCAACCCATTCTTCCCTTTGCTTCCACAAATGCAGTTGAAACCCAGGATGATGCAGACTTTGGTATAATTGCTTGCCTAAGTTTTAACCAGAATATTATATGATATGCACATGCACTGGGGCTTCTAGTCACTGTCATGTGTGATGAAGGCAATGGTCTGATACTTCATGAGTGGCACTCATGAAGGTTATGAGACACTCATTATTATTGTGTGATTTGGTTTGACCAAAACAACAGTTTTTTGTCTTAGTTTTGCTCTGTATTTATATGTAATTGGTTTTTTTTTGGCCAGCAGCCTTTCCTGGTGGAGTCTGTGGCTTAGAAGATAAAAATGTTTCCAGAGTGTATGAACATAGTTTGGAAAGCTTTAGACCCACAAAGAGAAGGCTGCTGGTGTTTGGTGAGATGGGGAACTTTGAACTAATGTTATCAGAGACCTGACTTTCTTGGTTGCAATAGCAATTAAAGTTGGTAATGGATTCGATCATCTGGGCGTTTCGTCATACTGAACGGAATGTTGCTGAGACTGGCCTCAACCTTCTCCTTGACATGCTTACTAATTTCCAGGTACTTTTTTTCTACTGTTGGTGTGTTCTATGCAAGTGGGTGTTTCCTCCTACTCGTGTTATTTTGGAAGAATTTTATTTTATAAAGGAAAACCTTGTTTTGAGAATTGATTGGTTGCACTGGTAATGGTATGTTTGTAATATTGTTCTTAGAATGCTTTGCTTGCAGGCATCAGAGTTTTGCAATCAGTTCCATCAGACATACTTTCTAACAATCGAGCAGGAGATTTTTGCTGTATTAACTGATACCTTCCACAAGCCTGGCTACAAACTGCATGTTCTCATTCTTCAGCACCTTTTTTGCCTGGTATGTAATCTTACCCCAACACTTCCCTAGAATTCGTGGGGTTTCCAGGTGCAGGGCCTTTTCTTTGTTTATTTGTTGATTCTGGAACTTTGATATGGTGAATTATTTGTGCAGGTTGATTCTGGAGCATTGACACAGGCATTGTGGGATGTCACCTCACTAGGTCCAACTGCATATCCATCTAACATGGTTTTTGTCCGTGACTACACCATCAAGCTCTTGGAAACCTCTTTCCCAAATATGACTTCTACTGAGGTAAATGAACTGTGTTTATAATTTTGCTTTGTTTTAGGCTGTCCTACTGCCTTTCTGCTGAACCCAGGCAGTGCTGGTTTAGGCTGAGTGTAGGCAGCTCAATTGTTGCAGTCAACAGAATGGTTTGTTGTCTCCTGAGACAGGTAGCCATGTTTGTGAATGGCCTTTTTGAAAACCGCAACGATTTGGGAGCATTCAAGAATCAACTACGGGACTTTTTAATTCAGTCCAAAGAATTCTCTGCACAGGTTGGTTCTTTTCATGATAATCTTACACTGATGGTGTTAATCAGGCAATTGTTTATGAAACTGATGGCACCAATCTCATATGCATTAGTTGTGAGGAGACTGGTAGTGATTGGTTTTCATGACGAATATGACCACGTTATTATCATGTTGGTTTTGGTCTGGCCAGAACTGACAATATGATTTACCTTCAAATTGTTTTTGTGGAGTTTTCTTCTTAATTTCATGTATTATCATATATTTTCCAGTGGCTAAAGCTGATGTTTATGCCTCCACTTGGTCACCAGTGGTGTGATCAAGGGACATGTCCAGGGTGCAGGACTCTGTTTTCTGTATGATGTTTCCCTAAGTTTTGAGAATGTTTTTATGCTCTCTACCCCTAGTCATTAGCTGTTGAATGTAGTGGGGAGTAATCACAATTAGTAACTGGCTTCATGATGAAGGTGCTAGGCTGATGATTTGTGAGTGACTCTCAATGCAATGACTGCACTCACTGTTGTCACATTTATCTTGGTTTGGGTGGGACTTTCAAAGTATTTTCTTGGAGTTCTCTTTGCAGTTTTGTTGATATTTTGTTGTGAGGATTAGAGTTGCACATTATTGATGAATTGACATGGATTTTCCAGGACAACAAGGACCTGTATGCAGAAGAGGCTGCAGCACAAAGAGAAGCAGAGAGGAGACGCATGCTCAGCATTCCAGGACTTGTAGCCCCAATTGAGCTCCAAGATGAGATGGTTGACATGTAGGCTTTTCTTTTTTTGGAAACAGAAGATGAACAATGAGTCATCTGAAACTACTTATGATACCTTAGGGCAGTGAGCATGGGAGAGGGCATGGGCGCAGGTTCAGGCTTTTGGTTGTCTGGTAAACTACCCTGCCTGGAGATTTCTTCACCATGTCTCTATCCGTCCTCAGCGGTTGAAGTAGGGCTGGCTCAATCCCACATAGACAGAACTGAAATGTATCAAATGTTTTTTGTTCGATTCCAATGCACCAATGATGGTTTCTAATGGTAGTGATGAGGGCTTTTTTTATGACTGCTCAGTTCATGGGGTGAAGGGCCAAGTTACCATAGTGAATCCCACCAAGGGCAGTACATACAAAAACCAATGTGAGTCAGGAACATCAATGTCTTTGTTGTGGTCTCTTGCTCAATCAAAGCTCATTGCAGGTCCAATTAATTTTCTAAATGACAGTCTCTGTGCCCACAGGTCATGATATTTATCAGGGGGCTAGGCTGTGATCTCTCGGCACAAGACTTCTGCCAGTTTAGTCCTATAGATGTATAATCAACCAAGGCCCCTGTATGTGCAAAAATAGATGTCCCGTTCTTAGCTTTTGTTTGGAAGTGTTCAACTCTAACAATGAACTGATACTGCATTTAATTGTGGATGTGAGTTTCCTCTTCTGCACTTTACTTCCCAAAGGGGACTGGCAAGGGCTATCAGCTATTGGTGACTTCCTCTTGTTTGAAAGTTAATAACAGATACTTAACATTGATCTGTTCTAGAATGAGCTTGCCAAACATGACAATGGGCTTGTGTAAGATGTTAACAGTCATCTGCTTTTGAAATCAGTTGACTTGAGGACTGCCACCACCATTGTATTTCATGTATTTGTATAGAGTAAATACGGGGATGCTGAAACATGAAACCGTGATCAGTTTAGGGTTTAGTTCACGGTCCAAATATCTTAATCCTTCTCCCCACCTAAAAGTGGGTTTTACAGTTGCAAATTTTCAATACAATAACCATTTATTGAAATTGGACATGTGGAAAAAATTATGAGAAGTTTCGCATTATAGTCATCAGTTATTTGAAAACTCTAGTCAAGGAGGAGAGTCTTCAAATGATTGGTATCTTTGGAGCTTTTTTTTCACATTTTGGAGCTTGATTTCACTCAAGCATGGGAGATGGACTAGTTTATACCATTTTACAATATTAGTTTACTCTAGGAAATAGTGCAACTCCACTAGAGCTGAAGGGTTCATGTCACTAAAGTCCGATATTCCATCCCACCACCATGGTGAGCATCCAAGTGATGTGATGCTTTTAAGTAAAGTAGTGCTAAGGAAGACACACAAGTTTTTCAACATGTCAAGTATGCATGTGTTCCTTCGTTTTAGTTGTGTGATGAATTGAAGAGATTTTGCACCACACAAAGTGTGTCTTTAGAAGCATTTCACAAATCTTGCCCTAATTTCATGTGAATTTCACTCTTTGCACATGAGAATAATGCAAAATAATCCTTTTTTGAAAACACCTTACACAGTTCCTTAATTATTTCATTTCAGTTTTGTAAACTGAAGAGCTTTTGCACAACACAAAATGATTTTGGGAAGCATTTAACAAATTTGTTTAACAAAAAAAAACCATTGAAAGCTTATTGAGTGTTGGCTTATTGAGCTTTGAATGCATTGTAAATCCATAACAAAAGTATTGAGTCAATTGGGTGATAGTTTCAAATGACAAGTTGTTCTAGAAACAAATAGACAAAGTCACAACAACATGATCAAGCTTCAACATGGGGTCATTATTGAAAGGGGTAGTTGTTCAAAATTATGACCAATTGTTCTTTCCTATTATGTGCCCACCATGACTTTTAATTTTATAAACATAATACATAGTTTTTTAAAAGTTGAATCCACTACTTTGAAACTCATTAATGAAAATATCAATGTTCACAATATATTCAATCATTTCATCATATATAACATAAGACAACAATTGGTGTGAACAAGTGTGGACTTGTTTCCAAATTAACATCAATTGAACTACTTAAGGGGTTTGGGACTAACTACCATAAGTTGATCAACATAAGTTCATAAAGGCACTATTAGAAAACATATCCCCTATTCACCATGTAATTTCACCTAAATTTTGCCAAGCAAAATGGATCTCGTTGAAACCATTATGCTCTTGTTAAAACCACTAAGTTGTGACTATTGGTCACCATTTCAATCACAAAATCTCCTCACAATGGAAAATAGTGGAATTTTAATGGCATGAATATTTTTTAAAATAATTATGTAATGGGTTTAAAATATTTTCAAAAAATTCATGTTGTGTTGATTCACTCCTCAGTGCATATTCATGTATTTTGTTGTATTTTGTTATATTTTGTTATATTTTGTTGGCCTTGCCTACCAAGGCAATGATATTGTGTTTAGATTCATCATAGAGTATAGTAGCTTATAGGGGATTTTGGCCCCTAGGTAATAATAGTAGGTCTATTTTATTATGAGGATTTTTGAAAGATGATATTTTGGCTTGTGTTGAAACTTGAGATTAATTATTATAGAGTTATAATATCTTGAAGGATTTTGGTTTCTTTTAGAGGATTATATTTTTGCATGGTGAAATATTTGAGTTTCCATAATTCTTTCTTTTGCCTTCAAGATACTTTTTTAATGCAAATGGCAGGGCCACCGTGTGAACGCACCCCTTGTTCATCATGTTCAGGACACCATCCAGGGAAGAAGCATTATCCACTAGCGCTTCATTCATTGTCCGAGTTCCATCCACTTCATCCAAATCTCGTCAACTGAAATCTCAACCAACATCCGCTTCGAAATCGGGTTTTCATCCTATGAACCCGCGAGCTCTTCGGCTTCCTTCCAAGCGGACAAGCTTTGTGGCGACAGCAGTGCCTGGGTTTCCTGTAATCCATTTGCGTCCTGGAGCTCCTTTCCAGAGCACCCTTGAACAGCTTTCATTGCTGCGGAGTCCCGGGAGCAATTGCGTGAGTCGTCCGTGCTCCATACCCAAAAATCTATTATCGGAAGATTTTGTTCCAGGCCCGCTCTTTCTTGAAGCCTTTCGTTCAACAGATTGCTGCAGAAGCTATCATTTACTCATGTGCGATGGGTTCTCTGCTTTTGTCACCTCACAGGTTTCTTTCTCGGACGGGCGTAGTTGTAAGTTGTGTGTATGTGTGTGTGTGTGTGTGTGGCAGTGTCGGAACTGAAAATCTTTGAAACCCCTTGCTTCTAGCTGTTGGTTGATGAATCTCGGGAAGTGCAGGAGAAGAGCACTCAAGGGGGGTAGACTCCAGATCAGGAGGAAGTGTGGAAGAATTACATGAATTCGTGTTCGATTTGTGGTGGCAGTGGTGCAAAGGGCATTTTGTACTCCAAGCACAATTATGTTTTCACGCGTTTGTCGTTTGCAAATGCGACTACGGCTTGCAAACATCTGTTTCTGTGGCATGTATTTAGGACGAGGGCAATTGCAATATTCTTTAGGGTTTGAGGAGAAAGGCATGAAATTAGGGGAGGGTTGCATTTTCTCAGTCCATGGCCTCTCTTTTCACAATGTCTGTGCCTCCCTCGTCGCTCTCCGCGCGTTTTCTCTCCCAGTCCCTATCTGACCGGACCTCCAACGCCAGATTTTGGGCTCAATGTTTCCAGTACAAGCAAAATGCTGGAATACCTTGGGGACCAAGAATTCAACGGGTCGGGAGCTGGAGAGTACGAGCAGACTCCAAGGAGGGCGTACCAAAGAAAGTCGATTTGAAGATGACGATGAAGAAGGTTGTGAAAGCTTTTCAAAGCTCTGATGGTGAGTCTTCTACTCAGTCAAAGGAATCGGATGCGCCGGAACCGAAGGTTCTCGTTTTGAATGGTACTGGCGTAGAGAAGTTGCTAAGACAGAGGACGAAAAGTTCGAAGGTGTTCTTTGTGCGACCAGAAGAGGAGCTTAGCAGTTCTGTCAAGGTTCCAAGTCTTGAGTGGAAGGAGCCTATCGAGTTTGAAAATGGGAATGGAAATACACCATACCAAGCCTCTGGCCGTAGGGCTCTTGCAACCAGAGAGTCAGAAGTCGTCAAAGCAGGTGGCTCGAAGACTCAAAATTCAAGAAACTCGAAGGCAAGGGGCTCAATGAGCAATGTTGTGGAAGCACCCAGGGGTAACGGTTCTGCAGAGAAAAGCCCAAGCAAAAGTTCTGCAAGGGACATTTCTTCGGAGACAACAGGTCTTGGCTTTGATAAGCAAAAAGAGGATGTGCACAATGTTGCAGCAGGAAATCCAGCCACTTCTGAGGGTGACAGAAGCACAAGAACCTTGTTGCCCAAATCCAGGAGAAAGCAGTTAACTGCTGATAGTGGAGGAGAATCACAGCTGGTGTTAAGCTCAATGCTGATGTTGACAAACCAAGCTACTTTGAGCCATGAGGTTGCATATAAGGATGCCACAACTCCAGGTTCCGAGGGCAGAAGCAGCCTCCTGAAGGGTTTAGGGTTACATAATTCTTATAGTGAAGTAGACAATGGTAATTTCCATGTGACATTCAGAGAAGGATTGGAAGGGAACCTTAGTGGCACCAATAGCTTGAACCCATCGGCGAACTCTCATGGTGATCTTGAAAATGCCCATGTGAGTCAACCCAAAAGGAGGGGAAGAAGGAAGATAAAGGCAAGCAACAGAACCTGGGCTGAAGGGGAAGAAAGGACAGATGAAAATGGCAGGAGTGGGAATCTGAAAGCTGCAGTGGAGGCCAGTCGTGAGAGTGAAGTCAAGACCATGGTTAATCATTTGGGTGTTGTGCAAGGTCCAAAGACTCCTGTCCAACAAAGAATCTCATCTGCAAAGGAAGAAACATCAACAGGTACTGAGGAGAACTGTTCTGAAGGAAGAAAAGGAGCTGTAGAAGTCCATGAATCTGATAGGGAACAGAATGGTGTTCAAATGGCCCTGAAGCTTGACAAGGAAGACCAAATGGCTTTAGGTATGAAAGCTGCAAAGAAGAGTAGGAAACAAGCACACAAAAACACAGTCGCATCAAGATCCAATGAGAGGGTGAAGAAAATCAGTGACATGGATGAGGGATGGATTATATCACCAGCGGAAGCAGGAGATCTGGATTCAGTGATAGATGTGCTAGCACAATATCAAGACTGGACTCAAGGTGCAACAGCAGTGCAAGACATGATTCCCACCATAGAAGATAGAACTCATAAAATATCAACTGGAAAAAGAGGAAGAGGTATTGGCATAAAGACTGCTGTGCATGCCGAGAAAATTTTGCTGAAATCTGGGAGGTTGAGACACAAGTCACATCTGAAGAACAATGAACCAAGTTTAGATACAAAAGGAATGGGTAAGGCAGAGGAGACAGCAGATGCACGGATTGAATGCTATGGACCAAGGACTCCAGATGAATTTGGAAACTGCAGTGTGAAATCACTAGATTTAACCGGTCCTAAAACAGGGCAGGATGTCCAGACAATTTCAAAAAGTGAGGACCGAACTGGACATCCAGGAACTTCATTCAAGCTTCCATCCCTTTCCTGGGGTTCATGGTGGGAAGAAATAGGTTCCACATATAGTGGGAAAGTGAACTTCACAACTGCCCCATCAGGTCTTGTTCTCATTTACCTTTGGTTCTCTCTCCATTTGTCTCATACCAGGTTTACTGGCTGAATACATAGTCACTGCTCACCCTGTAACTCTTCACATCTACCAGGCTTGTCATGGTTATTCATATGTCTATTATGCTGAATTTGTGCCTGGTGGGGTTTTCATGGTCTGTTAAATGTTTCTGGGACATTGGCTAACATCTGATCCTGAAGTCCAGTTTTGATTTTGCCATACTTGAAAACGACATAGATTGTTCAGTTCTTTTCTGTTTCTCCATGGTCAAGGCTGATAGTTACTGTTTTGTTAATGATATAGCATCAAGAAACCAGTATGCTTCTTTGAGCAGCCCTGTACTGTTGCTTTTTGAGTTCAGTCACTGACAAACTTGCATTCTCCTTTTGCTGAAGAACAGGATGATTGGGTGCCTACTTTGGTTACAAAACCCTCCATTGTGTTGGTAATGTCAGCTTCTCTATGTTGGCGAAACATGTAAGTCAGCCTTTGAAAAGGTTCTAAAAACGTGTAAGAGAAGCTAGAAGATTGCCAAAGCTCACTAATTTGTCTTTTAAAATCATTCTATGCTGCTTGATTTCAACCCTTCAACTCTTTCATATCAAAAAATATTTGTTAAGATATACATTTTTTAACAGTGCAATCAATAGCAGGAAGCTCAATATGCCACTCTAGTGGAAAGGAAAATCATTATTGTGGTCTTCAGTGTTTGTAACTTGAGACTATTAAGTGAGAATTTTAGACATATTGGAAAGGCTATATGCTTTTTTTGAGGTCCAGCAGATTTCAAGCAATGACTCTAATAATTTTAAAGTTTCATAAAGCTTCACCATAGAAATACAGCTGATGTAGACTCAACTTATCTTTATATTGGAATTACAGCAGCATAGATTCCTAGACTCCAGAATGGATGGAAAAGTCAAGTCTGTTAAAAATGCCATTTTGCCAGAACAGTGCTTTCACTGCACCTAATTAGTGTGACATGTGGCCAATTCATCTGTCCTTTCTTCATGCTACTTGGAAGTTCAACTCACCAACCACAAGGTCATTAATGCCAATAGTGGCTAAATTCCTTCTACAAAGCTTTTTACCTGTGGTTAATGACCCTTGGATTGGCAAGTTACAAAAAGCTAGCATTCCCTCACTAACTAGTTGGATACTGAAAGAGTTGGTTTTGGGTTCTCATGATTTTTTAATTCTGGATATTCCTAACTTCTCTCACTTTGTACATCTGGATAACACCCTTAGTTGTGAATGAGCTGAATTCTAATGGCTTCTTTTATTATATTTTGGAATCAATATTGCAGAGGCTGCTAAGTTTGGAGTTATCAGTTGACAGATTCTTAAGATCATGTAGTCATGGGATAAGACCAGAGGTCATCCTTCGTCTCTTGGGAAGATTTTTGAAGCCCTGTTTTCTCTCAAGTTATTGATCTTTAAGGAAACTCTTTCTTTTCTTATTCCTTTTCTTCTGTTTTTCATTCTGTTCTTGGTCTTTCTGTTTAAGTTTCCATTACATTTCTGTCTGTGTGCTTGCCAGCATTATGGTCAAGTCCTCCCACAACTTTCCAGATTATGTCAGTAATTGGGTTGATGTTTCACATCAGCCCATACCTGCTACTGGCAGCTGATGATATTAGTGGCAAGGTTATTGTAGTTAGTCACCACTGAACATGTTCATGATAACTGAAAATACTTTTACTCTCTCTGTTGCCATTTTTCTGTTCATGACATTCTTTCAATTCTGTGATTTTGTTCTAGTCTGCACTTTTTGGTTGGTGTCTCTGTTCTTCTCTTCATGCAGTTTGCTGTTTAAGGTCTCTTGTTCTTGGGTATGGAATGATCTTAGCAATAGATCAGTTTACAATTGTATTCCATTATACTCAAATTGGACAAAGGGAGGATTGTTGATATTATGTGATTGTTTCAATCATCCAAGAGTTGTCACATACAATGATGGGATGCTTCCACAAGATATAGTAAAGGGACACCGTTTAGTTGTTGGTGTTGTATGGACATGATACTCAATTGTTTGTTGAACATGTCTTACAGCTAGTGGTTGCCTGTTCAGGTGCACTACTGTGTGAGGATTTAAATATAGAAGGAGAAGAATACCAAGCATTGAATGCCAGCAAGGACATGAGGGATAGAGAAACCAGAGCAATAAAACATACAGAAAAGGTATGACAGTCCAAATTTTCATTCCCCTAGGTCCTGAATGAGTTTTTATTGACCTCCTCTGATATGATGGAGGAGGCTCATGGACATGAACAAAAGAGTCTTCTTTCGATTCCACTTTCATCCATTGGGTGGGGGTCTAATGTTCATCAATGCATTTTGATATCTGGTTTCTATTTAGTACTCTCACTTTAGTAAGGGTTCTACTGGTACTAATCGTTAATCTTTGATTTTTTTCCCTTAAGATGAGCAATGCTGTCATTCACTTAATGTCTAATCCGTACCACAAATGGAGCATTGCTATCTTCTTTTTGCCTTACTGTGACTGAGTGTTATTTTGGATTGTAATCCATGCTGAAACCTGTGGGTCCCCATTGCACTCACTTTGGTTAGAATCTTTTCTTTTTCCAGAGCCCAACATCTATAACAAGCCAACCCATGCACCTGATGAATGATTTGCAGTGGCCTGAAAAGATAATGTGCTTATTACACTCTTATTGGTACAGAAGCTGAATCAATGGATTCAGCAATCTGACAAATTACTAGCTGTCCTCCCAGGTTCCAAGGAATTGTGACTGTTGATATTAAAACTGAAACTGGAGCAATAATCATGTCTTGAGGAATAGGTTTGACCATTTAATCTGTTCATGACTTGAAACCATTATGACCTTTCAGTATTGTCTTGCTTGATAGGTCTTAGGGCTGTGTATGCTTGGGAATCTTCCAAATTTACTGAGAAGGAGGACAAAGTAAGTTTGTGATCTTGGATCATTCTTGCTTCTGCTTTCAAACATGGACTAAAGAGAGAATTGCAGCAGATTTTGTCACTGGGAGAGGAGCCATGTCTTTTGGAGTCCTTGGATTCATCACAACTAGAAGCTGTAGCTCAAGGATCAACCCAAACATTTACATCTTGTCTGTATGAAGTTGAGATGGGAACAGAAGCAGTTCTTGATTTTGATTTGGAACAGAAACTGGCAACTTCCAGTGCTGCTGTGATGGAACCTAAGAAGGAGGCTGACATGGAAGTTGAAATAGTAATCAACTCACCTGAGTGTACAATGCAACGGATGGCAATCCTGGAGAACAGGAAGCTTGTTGAGTTTCTAGTTGAGCCTGTGAATACGAAAGTGCAAGTTGGCAATGTTTACCTTGGAAGAGTGAAGCAGCTTCTGCCTGGGATGTCAGGAATTTTTGTTGACATTGGTGAAAACAGTACTGCATTTCTTGACATTACTCAGAATCAGTACCCATACACTTTTCCACCCCTAACAGGCCTGGGGTGCCTAGCACTCAAAACTGATGAGAATGGTTACCTCATGAGCTCAGTTGTGGAGGATGCTGAACGAAAGGATTTTGAGTTGTAATATGATGAGACCTTGAATGACCATGATGAGGAAGTTGAAGAAATGCACCTAAAGGAAGGTGTAGACCTTTTTTATGAGGCTGATATTGGGGAAACTCAATCAGATCCTGAGGGAAAATCAATGCTTCAAGAGGTTATAGCAGTTATGTCTGAAAACTTGGGAAGTAGCCAATCCCTAGATCGAGAAACAAAAGTCTCAAGCGCAGATGAGAGACAGATGCCTTGTAATTATGAGAATGCTGGAAGAAAGTCAGCAGACAGTAAACTATGCATAGGGAAAGTGAGCTCTAAGGGACCAATTACAGTAAATTTTGGTCATAAATTCAGCAAGTGGTGTAGAGTGGAAGAGGGCATGAACATAATTGTGCAAGTGAAGAAAGAGGCAATGGGGAAGAAAGGACACAGGCTCACTGCTTTTCCTAGCCTAGCTGGACGATTCTGGGTGCTTATTCCACGTGGAAAATCTGTTGGAGTTTCTTCCAAAATCAGAGGTCCTGAGCGAAGTAGGCTGAGGTTGATTGCACAGGATTTACAGCCATTGGACTTCAGAATAACAGTCAGAACAGAAGCTGTTGGTCATCAACATGAAGACCTTGAGAAAGATCTTACTCGCTTAATGGATAGCTGGATGGAAGTAATGGATCGTGCGGCAGCAGCTGCTTTAGTGGTGGATGAGAGGGAACAGGGGACAGTTCCAGTGCTTCTTCATCGAGAAATGGGTCAAACTCTGACCACTGTACGAGACTTTTTCACTGATAAGGTGCAGAGATTAGTTGTTGATTCTCATCAAAGTTATCAGGAGGTAATGGGTTATCTGCAAAATGTGGCACCCCATTTGACAAGCCGTGTGGAGCTTTACTCAGGGAAGGTGCCGATCTTTGATGCCTTCAGTATAGAGACTGAACTTGAGAAATTTTCTAACAATCATGTGAAGCTTCCAAATGGAGGGTATATAGTGATGGAGGAGACAGAAGCACTAGTTTCAGTTGATGTAAATGGTGGCTGTGGGATGCTTGGACATTCAACTCGGGAAAGGGAGGCTATTTTAGACATCAATCTTGCAGCTGCTCAACAGATTGCGACTGAGGTGCGATTACGAGATATTGGTGGAATCATAGTTGTGGACTTCATTGACATGGACAATGCAAATGATAAAAAGCTTGTGTATGAGGAGATGCGGAAGGCCATCCAACGTGACCACTCCAAAGTTTTTATTTCTGAGATCTCTGAATTTGGGCTGATGGAAATGACTCGAAAAAGAGTTCGCCCCAGTGTTACTTTGACAATCAATAAGCCATGCTCCAGTTGTGAAGGCACTGGATACGTAGAAACAACTCTTGGGAAGATTGAGCGAGCGGTTTGTCGTCTTCTAGCTGATAGATCTAAACAAGGGCAGGTGATGGAAGGTGACAAGTGGCCGCATATTCTCCTCCAAACAGATCCTTCAATGTTTGACTACCTCCAGGCATGGAAGTGGAAACGGATCACACAGCTTAGTAATGCTCTCAAAGTTTGGCTGACTCTTAAAGTAGCTATGGAACTCTCACATGGTCAATTTCAGGTGCTGGAGCAGCCAAGATTTACAAGTGAAAAGTATTTTCATGAATCAAAGTTACTGCACAAATCCATAAGTACAAGCACACTGGGCAAAAGGGCTTGGCCAAAAAGGCAAAGACATTCCAGTTTATAGGTTATTGGATTTCCAATTTTGACTTTCATTCATGAACTCCTTTGATTATGTAAGGTTTGTCCAGGTTTATACATTGTCTTCAGCAAAGAGATATCTAGGGCCCTCATATATGGCTGATTGACATAGTGGGCTCTTGTTATTCCCAGAATGCTTTTTCAGTGGTCATATGGTTCTGTTCCTGCAAATATCTGCAAGCAGTACAGCAACTAATCACTTAAATGACCATGTGTTATCCTTTGGACCTCCAATGATGACCTTCAGGATGCAGGCCTGGTCTCCACCTGGCCACTGGCTTTACAGCAACTTTAAAGGGAAAAAGCACCAATGCTGTTGGCAGTCATTGATGCGCTCAAGCCTTCCATTGCAACCAGTTTTTTTTTTCAATTTCCTGATGGAGCGAGGGTGGCAAGCATACCTAGGCAGATTTGGACTTCACTGGTGACATTATTTCAAGGAACTCTTAAACCTGTAGCCAGTAGACACAAATGTGGCAACACCCTCCCCCAAAAAAACTATTTTCTGTTGCTGGTTAGACGATTTGTTTTTAAGGAAAAAAGGAGTTTGTGACAGAATATTTTCAGAAAACTGTGTCACCTGACGGCCATTTTTCACCAAAAAAATAATTCATTGATTGCAACTCTTTCATCCCTGTTGAACTACACTTGTTGCCTTCCTTTTTTCTTATGTCAGTTCATGGGACGCATAATATGTGCACATCATGTTCATTATGATGAAATGCATTATATTGGTCATGTCCAGTTATGGTGGCAACAAAGTTGTGGGGCGGGGGCGCCCTGAGGGCCACCCAAGTTCCAACCCACTAAGAGCAATCCTGAATGTGTCAGACAACTTGGCACACTAGTGGAGATGTACCAGCAATGTATTTGAGATCAATGATGAGTATGAATCTGTTGAATCTGCTGGTGCAAGTGAGATTGATTGTGTGCTGCCGGTGCAGGATCAATGTACCTATTAAGGTAAGAGTATTGAACATGTGAGTGAGTGACTAGTTCAAACAGACTTTCCAAGGTTGCAGGAAAGCTTTTGTAGTGTAAGACTGTTGGAGTGTTGGAGTGTGATTCAATTGGAAGAATTTGGAGCACAAGGGAGCAGCAATGGGCAGGCAGATGTGGCTAGAGCTTGGGTTTCTTCTCGGATTCAGTTGCTGGTTGTGAAGTTTTGATGAATGTTGGGCAGTTCTCACAAAACAGGGTCAGTTCTTCGGTCTGTGTATCACGTTGGTTTTCAAATTGAGAATTCGTGGTTTAATTTAGGTGAGAATGGGCACTTCAAGAACTGCTTAGGGTATCATTTGGTCCAAACTTTGATATTTGGAGCTGTTATGGTATGGACCATGAGGTTCAGTACTCACCCTCTCAGGATCTAAAAGAATTAGTAGAGAAAGTAGGCATATATACCTTGTTAAATGTAAATTCGAACTCAAGAGACCTTTCAGATTAGAGAGGTCTCACTTTCAATTTGGTTACACCATTATTGGCCCTGCCATGCAAGGCAAAACTCCTATCTTCAGAATCATTATACAATATAGAGTATATTAGCTTCAAGGGACTTTGTCCCCTAGAAACTAGGTGAGATGATCTATCCTAATTTCTTTGTAAAAGGATGCACATTCATCTTATGACATTTTTTTTTTTCCTGCCACCTCTTAAACCATATACACATCCCGAAATGACTTTGTCACCTATCCATAACTAACCCAACTAGACACAAAGGGTCCATGGACCTTCTGTTAGTCGGAGAGGAAGGCATATTTGACAATGGTTGTTTTTGGTGAACCAATAACATTTGATGAAATAATTCATTTTCAATTGAATTTTTGAAAATCATCTTTGCAAATATTTTTTCCATGTTAATTCCAAGTTGAAACATTACTAAATGATACAAACTGAAGTTTCTAGTGATCTCATTAGAAATGGAACCTTAGTATCAAAATTTGCTACAACCAAAGTAACATGCTTTCTCTTTTGGTATATTTCAACAACATATTGTAAGTTTATTTTGTTCAAATCTTTGGACTTTACTTGCAACAACAAAAAAACTCAATGTAAATGTTAGAAACTCCACAAATGAATACAAAAGTTGGTAAATGAAGCCCTAAAAATTATCACAATTTTTTAATATTTATACCATACTTCTTGTGGTTCTCTCCATAATTATTGAGTTTTGAAGCATGGTTGAAATTGTGGCAACATTGAGCATGTACAAAAATGCATTGTCAAACTTCATAGACTTTCAACAAAATTCTTTTGTAAGAAATAAACTAACCAAATTGTATCCTCATGGATGGAAGATGCTTCATGTGTGCAACCCCATGTACACTAAATTCTTTGCAAGTTAGATGTGCGAGAGAAAGAAAACATCATTTACAAAATTTGTAGCAATTCCAGAGCAAATTTGAAGTTGAAAAAAAGGTCCATGGAGCAAAGTAGAGACAAAAAACATCTCACATTGATTTTGATTATAGATGTCTAAGGTCCAAGAAATCAAAGGTGATACTCCTTGAAAGCCAATAGAAATATTGGGAATTTTTTTTGGAAATTTGTTTGTTCATTAATTCAAATGAAACCAACATTCTTGCGACTTTGGGGTGGGTGGTTTTTAGTGGTACCACTCAAGTATTCCTTCACCCAAATGGTAATGGGGAATGCATTTTGAGAATATGGCAAAATTCTAAACATTTTCAAACATTATAAAAACTGAGTTTTGCTTAATGTCTCCTCAATGACGAACAACAATGGTTCTTCAAAAGTTGCAATAATTTGAAATAACTCATGAAATTCAAAGAGGACTTAAGTTCACCTTGCATGTGTTTAAATATAACACAATGATCAGTTGCCATTCCGGTTCAACCTTGTGTGTAATACCAAAAACACCCCACATGGATCATAATCTAAATATCAAAGGGAAAATTGTCCTTCGTTTAACTTGCAGCAATTTGACAATGTTGATCCCACAATGGGTAGTCAACAATTAAAAGGGCCAACAAATATTGGGAACTCACACTTCTTAACCTACTTCACATTTGGCATTACCAATAAAGGCCAACAACACATATGCGAGAAACTAAAATCCCAGCATGGTATGAACATCATGGAAACAAGCCTTCACAAAATACAAATCCTCTTGATTTTCTAGATCTACAAGTTAATTGCAAACATGTGATATTAAGTGACTAAAGGCCAATCTCTTGCAAAAGCTTACTTACCCATCATTAACAAAATTCCATGCAATTTACGCAAGTGTATTTGTAACCACCTAAAACTTTCTAATGGCTATCACCAATGGCTTGTAAGAATGATGAATGTTGGTACCAAAGTCCAATGTGGTGAGCACTAGCCTTTCTCCCAATAGAACCTTCTCTTTTTTACTTTGTAAACATCTTGAACATCTACACACATCATAATCATCATCAATACCCAAAGTTACAATAGACCTTAGTAATATACAAATGCAAACCACATATTCAAACTTTATGTTTGGCCATGGCTCTCCTAAATCCCTAATTAGCCATCGGCCATTATAAAAGTTCATTGATGCTTTAGTCTCTAGCAGAAAACAATGTACACCATGTTCAAGAAATCCATCAAAACAATGTAGGCTCATTTTTATTGATTATACTCCTTACTTATGGTTGGATGGGTCAAAAATGTAGCGAAAGCCACAAATGTTGCAAGTAGAAATAAATTAATGATTACCTCATATTGCAATTTCACCATCTTTCTTGCATCATTGGCTTTAAATGTACGTGTCATGTCTGTTGTAGTAACAACTTTTTTTGCCACTATCTCGTTACTATTGTTATTCTCAAATCCCCTTTCCCAAACCCTAAAACACATTTATCCCTAAAAACTTGCAAGCAATGAAAACTCCAGTATACCATAGAGGTTTATGAATATTTTCATTAACCCTATTTAACATGGTTTAAAATATTTGTGAGAATTTTTGGAGGACCAATGGAATTGTTAGAAAGATACCATTTTTTTCCATGTTCAGTAGAATGGGGTTGTTTTGTAAGCTTAAAATTTTATGTTTTTAGAACAATGGGATTTTTGAATTTGGTGATTTTATTCTTTTTAAAAAATATCTTGAGTAAAGTAACAATGAAAATGTGTAATTTTGATTTACAAATAAGGTTTTAGTATAAGATTTTTGCATTTTATTTTAAAGATCTCATTTGAGATCTCAAATAAGGACATGGTGACATTTTCAAACCAATGGGGTTACTAAATTTGGTGGTTTGATTTTTAAAAAATTATTTTCAATGAAGGAATAGTCAAAATGTGTAATTATTATTTGTAAACATGGTTCCAACAAATCTTTTTTCTTTCCTATAACCCCCACCAATTCAAGTCTTAAAATTTTATTTGAAATTTCAAATGGAAATAGGGTGACGTGGCCTCATGCGCATGCAATATTTCTAGAAGGTGTTCAAGGTCTTTTCTTCAAAAATATATATATCTAAAATTATTTTCTCCAAAAATGGGTAAGACCTTCATCATATAGAAAAAATCATACAATTCTTTCAAAATGCGACAATTGCGGTTAGAAACATTCAAATTTGCATGTCATGATGAATTTTATTTTTTTGAAAATTTTCACAAATATGCAAAAAAAATAAATCATTTGCATATTCTTTTTTTGGAAGAAAAAGTCACTAGATTTCAAAAAAAATTGAAAATCCAATTATGACATTTCCATAATGGTTTTGGTTTTAGATAGGTTCCTAGAACATGACGCACTCCCAAGTCCTTAGTTAGTCCCGAGTTGGGGCTAAGTCACTCAAGTTACGGAATTTCTGGGACTCAAGGCATGCTCCCAACTTCCAGCACAAAAGGGGGGGCAGAAGGGCATGCTGAAAGCTCCGGGATTAGACTAGGAAGAGGGACAAGCTTACTCAATTATTCGGTCTTGCATCCAAATCCAACCAACAAGTTGGTTAGAACTCATTTTGCACACTTTCAGTGTTGGGACAAGCCATGGGCGACCTTGGACTCATTTGATTCACCACGGCCTGGATTTGGGGGAAGCCACCACCTTCTCCCATATAGTATTCTTTGCAGCTCTCCGCTGCACTTGCATCCAAATGGCTCTTTTTCCCGGGACTCCCAAAGTGGAGTCCCGAAACTATCCCGGTTTGGACTCCCGGGACTTTGGACGTTCATAACTTCTCGCCCCAAACTCTGATTGGGACGAGGTCTAAGCCAAAGTTGTAGCTCTCCTCGAAAGCTTTTCAACGGTGTGTCGCAATTCACCTGCACGCACCGGAATCAGGTCGATTCCTGACTTTTAATGGTCGGGAGTCAAACTGGCAGTTTGACTCCCGACCCTTCTTTCGACCATAACTTGTGCTATTGATGTCCAAATGGCTCATGCGAGGCCATTTTGGACATCTAAACTTCAAGACCTTTCCAATAGTATAAAGAACGCCTCAATGCGAGATGTTTTGACCCCTACACTTGCGTTCTGAGTTTTCAGGAGTCCCGGAGGACTCCCAAGTCCCATTTTCGAAAGTGTGAGTGGCGACCTCACACTTCCCTCAAAGTCAGGTTGCGACAGAACATGTCACCATTTAATGTGAAATCACTTTTGAATTGTTTGTAACTGATGTGAAATTAAAAAAAAAGCAAATAACAATCATGAAAGGTATTTTTTTACAAAAACATGATGATGCACATTAATATATATTTATCTTTTATTTATTTGCTAGCTATGACCAAATTCATCATACAATATTAACATGGTGTAAATTTAATATTATTTTATATCTTCCAATTTCTTTTATTCTTTGACATATTTCATTTCAACAAAATGTATATTTTCCTTTTTTTTCTTATTTTGATGTGTACAAAATTAATATTTGTGTAATTATAATTATGTTTACAAATCTGCAACAAAATGAAATTTGCATTGTTGTTTTGACTACTACTAACATTTTAGTGGGACCTTGGAATCCCAAATCATTAATAACAATTATTCTCCTTGTTAATATGATCAAGTATTTAAGTTTTTGATACATGTTATTTGAAAGTATCATTTTAAGTTGTGGAATACAATCATGGTCCACAATGAATTTAATAATGAAATTGTCATTGTGAAATCATTATGAATGTACATTTAGACTTAAGTTATTATAGGTTGATTAATTAGTTTTGCTAATAGGTTGATGATAGGGATTAGGTTGGTGGTAGGTCAGAATGTTTTAGCTATCATTGGTAGGCATTATCTTTTTTATCAATTTCCTTCAAATGTACTAATTATAACTAATTAAGGTATGGACATAGTTCAAAGTGTTTATATATGTTTGTGAAGTAATTGAAAGTTAGTAAAAAATTAATCAAACAATAACAAATCATCATGATAATTGAAACGCCCATTGCTTACATTACACACCTATGCCACATTGAATCATCATTCCTTCTTTTGTTCAATTTTTTTCATTTTTACTACAACTCACATAAGCTTTATCATTTTCTATGTAGCACAAGCTTTTTCATTTTTGTGTGTTCAATTTCATTGTTTTCATTCAGTGCCTTCATTCATATTATATTTTCATTTTGCATATTGTAATGGTGCCACCATTGGAATTGTTGTTGTTGATGAATTTTTCCCACTTTTTAAAACATTTGCAAGAGTTTTTTTTTTTCCTTTGTTGTTATAAGGTTGAAAGTTAATGCATGAGAGTTATGGCTCTTTTAACAAATGATTACTTGGCATCCAATATTAGACTGTTGGGTGAAAGTGCATGGAATGGTGTTATTTTGCATCATTTCAAGTTTTATTACAATTTTGTTTTGTTGATGACAAAGGAAGTTGGAGATTGGGTCAAGGTTCAAAATACCATTTGGTATTTGAACTTCCTTATGACTCAACATGAAAATTCAAAGTGTGTTGAACATTTATGAATCATTAGATAAATTGGTTTGCAAATAACAAAGAAGTTGTGGCCTTTGATTATAAAGCAAAATACCACATACAAATGTGCAATTCCTATTTGCATCTAGAGTTCCATGTTCATTTTAGAAGCTTGCACATGAAACCAACTATTTTCAATGTAACAAACTATTTGCGATCAACAAGTCTTCTTCAAACATGGTCTTGCATGAATTTGTTGTTGTTAATGTTGTGTTTAAAAACCAAAATTGGTGGCCACAATGTGAAGATTTGTTGAGGGTGATGTCAAGGGCTTCAAGGATTGTGGAACCTCCTTCTTGTTCATAATGCAATTGAATGCACGTAAATTCACATTCAAAAACCTATGAGAGCTTTTGTTGCATTTTTTCCCTTACCAATCCAAGAATCACAACATGTAGTTGCAAGTAATTATCGATTAATAGAACCAATTTTGAGATGTTTTTGTGGGACTATCAAAATTTATGAATGATTCCATAATATTTTGATGACCTAACCTTTATAAAATTACAATTTTTGATGGTTTCTTCGACCTGAAATATGAATCACAAGATGGCATTCTCCCTTACATCATTTGGGACAAGGGCTATGTACTTTTGCCCTAGTTCGTGATTCCTCTTAAGCAAAGTGCAAACATTGAGCACACATTTTTGGAAGCATTATACAACATACATCTTTCCAAATGGAAGAATGTGGTGGAAAATGTTTTTGGGATATTGAAAATGAATTTTAGAGGTGTGTTGTTCAAAGGTAATCATCATATCCTCTTCATTGTTGGTGTTGTTACATGTTGTATGTTGTGTAACCTGATGTTGGATGGGAGGGATGTTGATGTAGATGCACTAATGTTGTGACTAGAACATGAATATCAATAGGGTGGAATAAAAAGATGTCAAAATAATAGGACAAATGCATGATTCAATGAAGTAAAAATTACTTTAAAAGGTAATGAATTTTTGGGATCTGGCCAAGATTAACACTTGAAGCATATTTAGGGAACAAATGAGCACATAGGAAATGAATGAACTAAAATGTTGTCAAGTGCAATGCTAAAATGAAATTGAAATGTTGAACTCATTGTTGTAAATTAGAATGTTCAATTTTTTTTTTCAACTACTATGTTGTTGTGTTTGGAATTGAAATCGAAAATGTTAAAATGTTTAATGTCCATTATTGTTGTTAGGTGATAGTTTCACAAATCTACTATAAATGATCACCATAGATTGTTTTATTTTTCATTAATGTGAACTTGGTGCATAATGCACATGTCGCCTGGTCCTTCCCCGCCCGGTCCTTCCTCGCCTGCCCCCCCCC
>Ga0209611_10003612_pt1 | contig 26737 bp, 17 predicted proteins | sample S1TSphgellanicum_3_FD_187693 | JGI IMG/M metagenome (GOLD analysis project Ga0209611, IMG submission 187693) | Host-associated microbial communities from peat moss isolated from Minnesota, USA - S1T2_Fc - Sphagnum magellanicum MG (SPAdes) (version 2) | ecosystem: Host-associated > Plants > Peat...
GAGAAAAACATCCGCTGCCAAAATCAGGACGGCTTAATTATACCAAAGCACACCCTCAATGCCCGGGTGTTCACATAGTGTGGAAACCCACTTTGGTGTGACAGAAAGATCTATGGATTTATAAAATGAATTGAATGGATTGTGCACCTCAACAATAGGTTTTTTTTAATGGCCTTCAAAACAATTCAATGATTAATATTATGATTGTTAGGGATTCTAGTTTAGTTTAAATATATATCAATAAATCAAGTTTTAAGATTTTGTAGCATGTCAATTGTATTTTATTATGTATTTTTTCATTAGTGTTAAAAATTTGTATCTTTTCATAAGTCCATATCATTATGGAAAATGATTCATTTTATGTTGGGTTTGTGAACATGTTTTTTAAAGAAAATATCTGGTTGGGCCCAAGTAATAAATTAAACAATTACTTGGATTGAATATGGTTGAACTATTTACTTCTTCCAATGCTCAAAAATATATATGATGTTTTCACGTGTCTCATAATGAACCACCTTAACTTGCACTCACCCAAGATAAATAAAGAACGGTGGGTGGTTTGCTACTTGGGGTTAGATAGCACAATGATTATTTTATCTTGCCCCCCATGATTGAATAATGATTAAACAAGGAAATGTGAAAAGGGAAAATATTTTCTTGAATGTTTCTTTGTCCTAGGGTCGAGACTATAGAGTATGTAACATGTTTTATTCTTCAAGCAAGTCCTTTAGGAGAGTGTTGCAAAATATTCTTGGTGGTTGCATTCACAAAGGGTAAGCTTGTGAGTTTTTTATAATGGAAATATGTGTTAGAGGCCAAGGAATTATGAACATTTGCAAGGGAGCTTGGAGATGGTGGTCTATGACCTAAAACAATGTCCAAGATGTTTTGTGGATGAGCATGAATGAAAGTGGGAACCCTAAGTCAAATGGGTGGTGGATGATGTTGAAACTATTATGCTTCAAGGACACCAAAAATCCAGTTTCTTGTTTTCTATTTTTGGATTTGTTTTGTTGTTTTGCAAGTTACTGTATTTAATGTTGTTTTTCCATGGAACGGCTTTGGTGAGCTAGTTTCAATGATGGAGTAGAATCCTTGCTACTCAATTGATAATATTTACAAGGACTATGAATCACGATTCTTAGAAATGATTAATGCTGAGCTTTCAAGGGAGTGGAAGGATGTGGATGAAGAAAAATTATATGAAATTGGCTGAGGAGGAAGAAACCAAACATTTTTATTTTGGGAATGTGGAAGAAGTTAAATTTTGATTCTTCAAGTTGTGAAGCATGGAATTTGTTTGGATTTGGATAGTAATTAGTTGGGGATGGATGCCCTTCTGGACTTTTCCTTTTGTTAAACCTAGCACTTGTTTTTCCGTTGTGCCATGAATGTCAAGAAGGGAGTAGGATGTCTGTATTTAGGGACCAAATCAAGGGAAGTGATGAAAGAGTTTAACAATTTTAGGAGCAGTTGTGGTGGTAGTCATCATTTATGTTAGGTTTTGGGAAATTCAGTGTGAATGTGTAATGTTGTTTATTCTAAGAAGAGAGTACCAATGGGATAATGGGAGCTCTAGGGATTTTGGAACAAAAGGAAATTGAGAGGTTTAGTCTGTCACAAGTACCCACTCTATTCTTAATCTTTGTCCAATTTCAAAATGGAACTACATGATGATGTTGGGGTAGCATTTATGGGGTTTTTGTTGTTGAATGATGAGTTGTCACATTCATCAACAACCAATTGGTTCCTTAGAAGGAAATCAAAAGAGGTCTGATCCCTTGAAATCCATAGTGTTATAATTGTAATGTTTGTTTGGCTAGAAGGATCTTTGGTTTATGAATAATATTTATTGTAACCTCCTTTTTCTTCCTTGGAAATTTCCAATAATCCTTGGTGAATTTATAGTCAAAATGATAAGGATTACCATCTCAAAATCACCTCCCATTTTTTTTAGGCGACATGTTATTCATGAAAAAAAGGGGTTATAGGTTTAGTTTAAAAGAAATGTTCAAGGTTGTGGGTTAGAACATTGTGATCAAAAAAATAATTATGATAACAACTACTATAAGTGTTATGAAAATAGTGCAAGGATGAGATGGAGGAAAATATATTTGTTGTTAAAAAAATGCCAAAAGTGCCCATGTGACCAAATCATTATAAGGAATGGGTTATTTTATCAAAATGACATGGCCAAATATGATTGGTTGTTTAAAAAGAATATTTTTTAAATCATGATTTACACGTGAACATAAAATTTATTTAAATTTTCATGACTCAAATGGATGTTACATTATATTTTTATGTAAATGTGTATTTTTTAAACAATACCATAAATATAAATTTGAATTTTCTTAAAAACCTTCATGGAGTCCATTAAGTAGCAAAAGCACGTTTTAAATTACATTAAACTTGATTTTGGGTACTCCATATATTCATTACATTCATTTCAAACTTTTCCAAATGTTCTCATAGTATAGGAGGAAGAAAATCAATTTAATTTAATTTACGATTTGAAACAATGAAAGTAAGCATTGTGTTATGTCTTTGATTAACTCATTTTAGCAAAAATGCATTCAAGAGGATTAGAGGAGGAGTTTGGATGGACATTGCTTAAGAAGGATGAATGTTAGATGTTATAAAGAGAAGGTAAATGCCAAGTTATAGAACTTTTATCCCTCTTTTAAGTTTTTCCAATATTTGGTGTTGCTTTTCGGGGTTAAGGAAAATTAACAATTCCGTCTTTTGTGGAGGTTCAATAAGGTGTTGAGTTGTTTTTAGAGGTAGGAAGTAAGTTCATAAAGAAGTAATATAAGTTGAAAACCTTACATCTAAGAAACAAATGAGCAAATAATAGAAGGGTTATATCAAGACTTGTGATACTTGAATGTATGAAGGTTGTTAAATTGCTTCAATAAAGTTGAATGTGAAGTTGATTAAATTTGCAATTTTTTTGCTAGATTTGGTGTTTAGTTTATGCTTGTAAAGGTGTATGTGGTTGTTGCCCATATTGACTACTCGTAATAGCCATCATTTAAAAGGGATGGGAGAAAGTAATGACACATGTAAGATACCTAGCAAAAGAAGGGGGAGAAAAAAACACATAAACAACAGCATGACAAAAACTTAAGGGTTAATCTCTAAATGCAAGGGATTTTGAAATGTAAAGGAAAGCAAAACCAAAATTATCTACCCTAATATTTAGGGGTAAAGGTGTGATTAGATCTTGTATTAATACCATTAGCTTAGTGCAAAATGAAGTTGGCACATTGGAATTAAAGTGGGGTGTAAGCAAAAATAGGAAGTGATTCCAATAGGTATGGAAGGAAGAACCATGGCCATAATAAAGTAAGATAACCCCCCCGCTGAATTCATCCCACTTGTACTTCAAAGGTTACTTTTTAATGTGGTTGTGGCGTTTGAAATGAATTTTAGGAATGAACAATTGATACTCACCATTGGTGGGCCATCTAAGCCTTAACACAAGAGAAAGGAAATAGGTTTTGAAGGGACAATGATAAGGATAATGGGTATCAAGTGATTATTAAAAGTGGATTGTCCATAAAGGGAACTTAAATAGGCCATTTTTTTAACCAATAGGCCATGAGAAGGACATCAAGGGAAAAATATTAAATAGGGTTCATTAATGTTCACCATAATGATGTTCTTTGTGTAATGGAAGAATAAACCATATGAAAATCAAGCAATGTTAATTTTGTGTAAGTAAGAATAATTAACTAAAATACATCATTGTTCTAAATTTTAAATGCATAAAACAAAAATATCTAAAATAATTTGGTCAAATGTTGATATGTAACACCCCCACCCAACAACTTATCACATCAAACATTTAACCATGCCCATCAAACATAAATGTTCGTGCTTATTTTAAAAAGTTCCCTTGGTCGATATATTTGCAACCATATTATTTGTGTTGTAAAACATCAACTCAATGAAGCCCTATTTGATTTTGTCGAATGCATTGAATGATGATGAAACTCAATATGTTACATGTGAGCATCATATGTTATATGTAAGCATAAAAGGTTCAATTCTTTGAAAGAGATATATAACCTTGGTTGTTGGCATATATAATAATAGGTTTCATTTATGGTTGATCAATGTTCTAAAAATTTGATGAAAGCCACATTACCTACCTTCTCACTTGAGAAATTGCCGTATATTCAACTTTTATTAAGAACATAATAATAGAGGTATATTAGTTACTACTTTGATTAATAACTCCATTTCCCAAATAAAAACATAATATGATGGGGATTAGTAGTCATCAATATTACTAACCCAATTTGCATAATTATAATCACACATTTTTGTACTCTTATAAACAATACAATATAATTTTAGTTAGAGTGTGGTTTTGATCAACACTCCTTTTGAAGCACACCTAGTGCAAATTGAATGGTGTAATGAAATTATTGTGGTTCATTCTTAGTAGTCAGACTTAATGGTGAATGCTAAATTGGAAATGACAAAAAAATTCAAAGAATATTTGAACATGACATGGATAGAATATATCCAAAATATTCCATCTAGCTCACATTCACATGCTTACCAAATATCATCCTTACTTTTAAAAGGAAGGTAAAAAACCACTATTGGGTAATGGAAATTCCAATTTAACTACTATTTAACATGCTTGGAATAGTTTTCATACTTTTCAAAACAAAATCCATTCAAAAGATGCTCAAAACTTATCATCCTTGAACAAAATATTTTGTTTAATGTGGTATGTTCTAATAGATACAACTTCCCAAACCCCAATCAAACATGATTTTATATGCTTGAAGAATTTGGCTTTGGAACCTAAACACAAACACAAATCTTCAAAACCCATCCTCTATGGGTAGGTAAAATACTTGAATTTTGTCAACCTACAAACATTTCAAGGTATGTTGTATACAATGTATATTGGGTTTATTTTTATCAATAGTTAAAAAATTTCAAAATTGGTCAACAAATGAAAAGCTTCATGGACTATGCGCATGGACATTAATGGGTAAGGATAGGTTAATACCTAATATGATAATTGTTGAACATGATGAATAATAATATTACAAAATATATGTACAAAATTCTCTTGAATACATGGTGCATTTATAAATGCAACAACTTTAACAAATGTCATGATCTAGAAAAAAAACTAATTTGGTGAAGGTTGTTCCATGCACAATAACGTGTTCATGTTATTTTATAAAGATTTTTTGATTGCCATATTTGAAATGAGCTAAAGAATTTGACTTGATATAATTTGGAAGTATATTTAATTTTCTTTTTTTCCATTTTAAGTTGTTCAAAATAATAACATACGGGCTCCCTCCATAATTTAAATCCCAATTTTTTTTAGTAATTCCTTCAGTTTTTTTTTTTTTTTTTCAAATTTCATAGATTTTAGTAATTTTTCACATATGCAAATTTGAATTCACTAAAATCCCAAATTCTGAAAAAAATATCAAAAGTTACCTATAAAATCATTCAATTACACAAATATGAAGAAAAGTGAAGGAATTCATGCCAACATGAGTGCTATAATATCTTCTACTTCTTTAAATATCAAAATTGTGTAGTGGAACTCATAAATTGTTTTAAAAAAAACTAAAACATAACAAATCTTAAGTTGAAAAGTTAGCAATTAACATGAGTTCCTTCACATTTTGTGAATTTTCAACAATTTTATCGATGTTTTGGTAACTTTTGGTGAATTATAATCCACACCAGTTTAGAAATATAAAAAAACATGTTAGAAAATTGACCCAAAAATTCACATAAATTTATGGAAGTAGAAGGTGAAGGGAGCCGCACCAACATTAATCCCTTCACTTTTTGTGTGTCTATGTGTGTGTTTTTTCAAAAATTTCTAATTTATAGGTCAAGCTTGTGGATTTAAATTTGCAAAAATTGGCAAATGTTGCCAACATTCACCAAATTGACACAAAAAATGACAAAATTCAAAAGAATCACAAAAAAAGAAGTGATTCACACTAACATGGGTTTTCTTGTCCTTTTTCAAGTTTATGTCAACCTAAAAGATTTCTAGATAAATTTAAATTCATATAAATTCACAAAATTCCAACCTTAAATCACAAAATTGACCACACAAATCCCATAATTTCATGTTACGTACAAAAGTGAATGGATTTATTATTGTGTTTTCATCAAGTTTAGTGATTATCAATCAATATTTTTCATTTATACCCTTAAAAAATGAAAAAAATGGAATGCAAATCTAAGTATTTTAATGTTTTTTTTCACACAATTGTCATCAACTTCACAAAAGTTGGTGGGTTTCATGTTGATGAAGGTATTAGTGGGGAACTCACATTGGTTAGAGTCTTAACCTTTGGGGGAATGGGGGATTTTTAGTTTTCATAGTATTTAAAAAAAATTAGGAAGTATATTCACCTTGGTGCAAATCCAAAGCTTCAAGTGGATTTGTAGTTTGCATAGGCTTGGACGGATGAGTTATACCTTACAAAAAAGGAAGGGATTCATGTTGGTGAATGCCTTGGTAATGAGTTATAAATATTACTATCTCATGACACCAATCCTTCATAGATGTTCCTTTCCTAATGTGATGGCATATGTTTGTTGGCTTCAATTTTTAAATAAAGACTAGGAATCAATATGGAGTTGATACCCTCCAATTCATATATATAAATATTTTGGCCACTTCATTTAGTAATTAAGAATAGATAATGACAAAGGACATTCCAATATAGGGATTACTTTTTGGATGCATTGCTCACAACCAAAAAACTTATGATCATTGTTTTTATCATTTTGGATCTACACTGTAGTTTCAACTCAAGGTCATTGATCAATTAGGAACAAGTTAAATTTCCTTAGATGAACTATACCATAGCCAACTATGGTGGAATTGCACCATTGTTAATCATTATGATTTTTTTCTTGGTGTGTTTATCTTGTGTGCATTCAGCTTGAACTTTGAATATAATGTCAAAACTACTTACAACCTCATTAAATACAACATATTGTAGTACCTTGACCATTTTGACATAATTTTTTTTTTTTTTTTTCAAAATTTTGAAAATGTATTTATTATGTGTGCCAAAATTTTAATAAAATCAAAAATTTCACTATTAAGGTTTGAACCCTAGACCTTCACAAATAAGGTCTTAACACTAAAGTGGTCTAGACACACTAGATTGTTCCATAGCACTAAATACAATGTGTTTATTATTATATATAATAATTACATGTCAAAAAAATTTAATTAAAAAAACAAGTGCCAAAGTTAATATTTAAAATTTAACTAATTATTTGGTAGTCTATCGCCAAAATGGTAAAGGTACTTGGGTATCTACCATCTAGCCTTTGAAAATAACCTTAAATTTTGTCACAATCTAACAAAAATATATATAAACCCTTACATCAAAGGGTTGGGATTGATGTGATGTTTGTTTTACCAAGGTTTTTAAACAACATTTAAAAAAAAGTCTTGTGTGTTAGTTCAATGTGTATGCCCAATTAACTAAATTTGGCATCTTTTGTCAAAATTTCATGGGACCCAATTAGTTAAAGATCTTTTGTTGTGCCCCTTTTCATTTGTTTGTCAATTGTCCATGGCTAAAAATTTCAACATAAACTACAATGTGAAGAATGTTTTATTGCAATCTCATTGTTTTTAATCGTCCACACAATATCCATTACTAAAGGTTGTTCAACTAACACAAATTTTATGTAAATCGTTTTTTAAAAAACAATACAATTATACATAAACTCAAAAAATCCCCACCAAAAAAACAACATGCAATTTCAACTAAGTTTAGAAATTGCCATAGACATTACTACAAACATGATATGGCCTATCAATATTTGAACTTTCTATGTAGCATTGACACGCAAATCTTACACAATGATATTGACCAATTTCAATGACAACATTTTTGGCATTAAATTGCATTGTTCTAACACTATTTAACATGTTTCAATTATTGACCACCAATGTGTGCTTTGTTGTGTGTGTACCTTTTTATCAAATTTTTCCTATCAATTGCAACTTTTATCCTGATTGCCCTTCAACATGAACTACAACCTTCAACCTTAACTTTAGTTCAAAAAGTTATAATAAATCGAAAACATTGCAACATACATCCACATTTACAATGCTTGGAAATATTGGACCACACAATTTTAAGTAAATTTATTATTCAATAGGAAAAAAAAGCTTGTGACATGAATCTAATCATGGCTCCTCATCTTTAAATTTTTGCCAAGTTTTTCAACAAATCCCAATAACAAAGTTATTTATCTAAAACTCAATGGACCCAACAATAATGTCAATCTATAAACATAGTCTAAAGTTAACCAACTCTAGCCTATAACTTTACACATTTAACTCACTGAGAATGCAAAATATAATTTAGCCATTGTTGAAGAGTTTAGTTGAAGATTTTTAATTAATGCAGATCATGTTCATTTGCAATGTTACATATGTATTTGTTTAATAAAAAGATTATAATGAACAAAAATGTTGATATTTTAAAAGTTTATTTCTTGGAAAATGTACTATCCTTACATTTCTTCACATTTTTCCTTCAACAATAAAAACCATAATATGTTATTTCAACTTGTGTAACCATTGTTGTAAAGATTTTTTAAACATTAAAAATAAACTAACCTTTTTAGAATTCCTAGCAATTTTCCTTACAAGGAAAATATTCAACAATTTTTTAACATATGTTTCAATGATGAAAATGGAAACCAATAATGTTTGTTAATCATCAAACATTAATACACAATTTAAACCCCATCAAAGATATTTCTCCCTCCTTTGCTAAACATTGAAGCTACAACATAATGAATGCCATAAAACTCAACACATAGTGAATAACATTATGAGAGGATTGTTCAAGGATTTATGAAAATTGAAAAACATTTTTTTTCCAACCATAACACATTTAAAAAATCACTAAAACATATGCTTACACTACTTTTTCTTTTCATGCAATTTATAACACACAATTACAAAATCTTAAATCAAAGTTACAAAAACAAATCTCTTATCAAAAATTAAAAAAGGAAAGCAAGAACAAGCAAAGGTTTTTTAAAGTAATTACTTTAAAAGACGAAGAACACAAGAAAAAGAAGTTAGTATAAGCAAAAGAGCAAGTATGTAAGGTTCAAAGGTGGGTATGAACAACACATACAAATAGTAAACAAATTATCATATAGAATTTTTTATAGATTTACATGAATATAAATTCAAAAATTTTGAACAAAATATCACCAAAAATGATAAAAATTCAACAAAAGTGAAAAGATTGAACCTAGTGTGAATCATTTCAGTTTTTGTGAAATTTAGTGATTTTCCATTCAATCCAATGATTTTTTGTTTGAATTGTTTGTTATTGAATGCATTTAATTGAGCAGAAACTTACGTAAATTTCTAAAATCACCAAAAATTTGAGGATATTCAAATTGACATAAGTGCTTTACCTTTTAGTACTATTCATGAATTTGTGTGAATTTTGATTTTGTCTTTTTAAAAAAAATAACTTGTGAATTTTCTTTGTACTAAAACTCCCAAAATTGAACAAAAAATTACACATATAAAAAATCTTATCAAAATGTGAATGGATTTAGATTGGCATTATCCTTTCACTTTATGAATGTATGGAATTTTGTAGGTTCATTTTCATATTATTGGTTTGCATTTAGAAAAATTGAAATAAAAATTTGATCACAAAATCATATATAGATAAATATGCTAGCATGAGCCTTGCACTTTTTGGTTTTTTTTGGACTATCATGGTCAATTTTTTTTCTTTAAAAAAAATATGTTGTTATTCTTTTTTTAATGTAAAAAAATATTAAAACAATCCTGAAAATTGAAATCAATTTTGCAATATGCTAGCATGAACCTTGCATTTTTTTTCTTTTTTTTTAGACCATCATGGTCAAATTATTTTCTTAAGAAAATTTATGTTGTTTTTATTATTATTTAAATGTAAAAAATCTATTAAAAAATCATGAAAATTGAAATCAATTTTGTAAAATTGTGGAGACTCCCACAAACATCATGAATCCCTTTACTTTTTGTATTTTGGTTGGATATTTGGGGATTTCTAGGGATTTTTTGGAATATTTATCAACATATATGGATTTGGGTGAATAGAAATGTAAAAACAGATTGAAAATTTAAAATATTTGTGAGAAGTCACAAAAAGTGAGGGGATTCACATTGGCTTTCATGAGTTTTTTTCTTATGAACTGATGTTGTTTTGGGGTGATTTTCATGATTTTTTATTTAAATTTTCTGAATTTGAATGCACAAAATTGCACTCAAAATCATTTAAATTGGCAAAAACTTAGAAAATTGATAAGATTGTTCATAGACTTTTTGTACTTTCTATAAAAAAAATCAAAAAAATTAGGTCAAATTGATTTCTTGGGGTTGATTTTTTAAATTTTCTATTTGAAGTTCATGAAATTTATTTTGATACAAGTTCAAAAAAATTTGGAGATTCATCTTGGTATGAGTATTTTTTTTTCATTTTTTTTTGTGAATTTGATGGGCTTCTTTGGTCAATTTTGAATACTTTCATTAGCATTTATGGATTTGTGTGAATAGAAATTCACAAGTTGATTTTTAAAATCAACAAAAATGATGAAAATATCATAATGTGAGCAAACTTAGGCAATCATGAGTCCTTTCACTTTTTTCTAAATTTTGTTGTGCTTTGGTCAATTTTGTGATTTTTGATTTATGCATGTTTGAATTTGAATGTTTAAAAGTGTTCCAAAAATGGCACAAATTCAAAAAACCTAGAAAAACTTAGAGGAATCACACAAGGAATTAGTTCCTCCACTTTTTTAAGTTTTTGCAAATTTGCAACAACTTTTACTGGGTTAGTTTTTTCTGATTTTACTTCCCAAAATTTGTGGATTTTTGTGATTTTTTGCTAATTTTTGAAAATTTTAATGAAAACAATGTGAGATGTTTTTTAAATCTTGGAAAATGTGGAAAATTTGTGTATAGACACACCTCCATGAGTCCCCCCATTTTATTTTATTTTTGTGAATTGGGGTGGGGTGCTTTTGGTGAATTTTATGAACATTTGTGAATTTGTGTAAATAGAAATAGAAATATTGATTTTTTAAAAATAAAAAATAAACATTCAGGAAGATTCAAAGAAATTGAAAGGACTCACATTGGTGTGATTGTTTTTAGTTATTGTGTAATTGTGTTGATTTTTGGTATGAATTTTATGAATTTGAATAGACAAAATTGATCCATGAATCATGTAAATGACATAAACTTAGGAAAACTTAAGGGACCCATGTTAACATAAATTCTTTGCTTGTTATATATTTTTTGAATTTGGAACATTTTCAAGTGGTTTTTGGTGATGTTTCTTTGAGATTTAGTGGATTTTTAATTGGAATTCACAAAATTGACCCAAAAAACACAACTTACAAAAATTAGATTAAGTGAGGAATTTCATGGTAGCATAAGTGTCCTCATTTTTTTGGGTTCATGTTTTTGGGTCAACATTATAATTTTTTTCACATTTTGTGAATTTGTGTGAATTCAAATTTACCAACATCACTAGAAAGTCATTTGTTAATGCAAATCATTTCAATTTTTGTAAAGTTTTCAGATTTTTTTGTGTGTCAATTTTGTGATTCTTGATTCAATTTTTAATTTTTTTTGGTGCATTTGGGTGAATGCACACTATGATGGTCCTTTTTGAAGCACTTTTATGACCATTATTACAATATACACCTCCCTAAATGTGATTAATTAATTTTAGGTTTTTCTTTTGGTGTTTAAGGGATATAATTTGGACTTTCCCAAAGCTAATCCCATTTAATATTATTTGGAATGTATATAAGGAATCATGAATAATATGCATAATATGTATATATACATGATATAACAAACCTAGTTTTTCATTTCAAATTGTATTAAATTTTAATTTCATTAGTAATTCAAACAAGTATTTGAAAAAAAAAATCTAAACATACATTTTTCTCAAAATAATCGTCACTTTCCATTTGAAAGTGAATATTTATCAAAATGTCAATTTACCACATAACTTATGATCATGACCCCCAAAAAAATGCATATATGACATGAAAATGATTAAATTCTTTAAATATTTCACAAACATGGTTCAAATTATGTATGATTCAAAAGTGAAATAACATATTACAAATTTCATAAAGGTTTAAAATCATTCCAATCACTTTTTGAATTTATTTTTATTTTTAAAATACACAATGACATGTATTTTTTTCATATAAGCCACCATATTATAAAAAGAAAAAAAAAATCTAAACTTTTTTTCAGGTTATGTTATACTATAATATGGAAAAATATTGTGAAACTCTTTACTTTTCACATAGTTAGGCTTATAGATTTACTATCCAAAAAAGCACTACAATTTAACTACACAAAGTGGGCCATAGATGTGTGCTGTCACCAATTAACTACCTTTAAATTGATAGAAAATTTGTATATACAAGTGACAATTTCACTTGTTAATTTAATTTATATAATGTGGACATGAAAGTGCGCATGTTAATTTGCCTTTTCATCTACATATAGGTTAATAAGGAAAAGGAATGAAGTACTTACTTAATATGGCACCTATCAACATCAAATTTTTAATTATGTATATGACAAAAAATCACAAATTATATTGAAAGGACTTTTTGAATTTCTTCACTTTTTGTGAAGTTTTTTGTTAAATTTTTGTCATTTTTAGTTCAAATGTTATATGTTTTTTGGTAATTTGAAATCATAAATTTGATCACAAAATTATGAAATTTGAAAAAATATTATTAACTTTGAAGGGGCTTGTTGCAAAAAAAATGATAAAAACACACAAAATTGAAAAAAAAATCGCAAAATATTCACAAAAATTGAAAGCATTCACACCTTGCCCCCCATGAGTCCTCATGATAGGAAAATCTACTTATGGCAAAAATTCACAAAAAATCAGTAGAAATTGAGAAAAAGGTTTTAAAATTTGGTAAAAAATTCACAAAAATTCATGTTGGTGTCAAGATTGGCCATTGGGGAATGAAGGAATCTTGGTCCCCAAAGGTGGAACTCATGTTAAAAAATGAATCTCTAATTGTAGATTATGAAAGGATTCACATTGACACAAAAATGAATGAGGGATTCTTGGCTTCCACGAGTGGAACTCATGGAAGTGCAAGTCTATAGTTGCAAAAAAAAGGAGGGGACTCACATTAACATGAATCCTATTCTTTGGGGGAACAAGGGATGCTTGGTTCCCATAGGTTGGAACTTTGACAAGAGTCTTCCTTTGTAGAAAGGAAAGGATTCACATTAGTGTGAGTTTTGGCAATGAATTGCAAAACTTATCCCATAACCCCCATGTTAAATGATTATTTTTGTTTTAGTGTGATGTTTGTTGGTTCTAGCCTTTAGGTAGAAATTAAACAACAATATGGAGTTTGTTTCCTCCCATTTGTTTGTAGGTTTGTTTTTCACTTCGGGACAAACTAGTGGCATTCAAGATTGCAAAGGTTGGTCAAACCATGCATCATGGGTTGTGAAGCCAAGTATTGTACACAAATCTATATGATAAAAGTTGTTGGTTTTGTTGATTATACATGAAGGAATTCATGATATATTAACAACATTCCAAGTTTTTTGCTCCATAGTTAATATTTTGTCATAATACACAATTAAGGCTTATAAGGACATTTCAATCTCAATGGGTTGGCCTAAAGTTGAATTAAATTTTGTAGGTATGATGAATGTTGTGTGGTTATAGGAAACAATAGCAAATTGCCATTATAATGGTTATTACAATGGTTCATAATGGCATTTCCCAAAAAAATGAAACAAACAATTTTGATATAAACCATGGTCTTCAAATGAATTGAAAATTAAATAACTAACTATAAAGTTGTGGGTTCTTTCATGTAAGTTGTTAATTCTTTGAAGTTATTCAAATGAATGGACCTAACAACTTGAGCTTTGTATTGCTTCACACTATTAGTGATAATCAATTAACATGATTCAAAATATTAATATATTCTCAAATGTACTTAAATAAATTATGTAAAAGATAATTAGTTATTGGACATTAATAATTTTCGATAATATAGATTGTCCATGAAATCATTTTAACTTCCATTAATTCTAGAATATGAAATTTAATTTTCACCTATTAAGCATTGACATTTATAGCACCCATGATGTCCTTTTTGGCATTCCTTGTGACATCAAAAGAAATTTTTTTGGGGCCTTTTCCAAGATCCCCAGACATCCTTCCTACCATACTTCCCAATGACCTTTAGTTTGAAAAAATGTAAAATGTAAAATGTAAAACATTTTTGAACATGGTGCCCACAATGTCGTTTATGTATTTTTTAGTGCCTAGGTGTCCTCTAACTTTATATCCAACACCCTCAAACCTCAACGTTTTGGTGCCCTTTGTTGTTTGAAAATTAAAAATCATGTCTAACTTAGCACCCCTAATGTTTCTAACATGCATTTTCAACACCTTGTTATCACTTGCCATTTTGTCACTCCTTGTTGGTGTTCTTGTCTTTTTGTTGTTCCCCATCTTCTGTCATCATCGACATTGTTGAAGCGTGTTTTTGTTAATTGTTGACCAAGCATAGGTCATCCTTGAACCAAAACACCCCATCAATTTGAATTTTTACTAGGATTTGGGAACATTTGCTAAGTTAACGTCCCATCTTGAGATGCCCTTTTAGGACCTTAACATAGCAACATTCATAGTGGTTTAAAGGTTCAAGAAAATTTGGAAATGTTACATGGGTCAAGTTTTCATTAATTATAAATAAACCAAAGGTGAAGGGGGGGGTTTTTTTTTATTGATTCAAAAAGAAAAAGTAATTAAAAAGGAAAAAAATATTTACCCATTTCAAAGAGAGGGTGGTTAATAGGGGCAAACTAAAATGTCCACCCATAACTCATGTGTGGAGGTGATATTAAAAGATTTTTAAATGCCACTTCCCACTACATATTAATGAATTTGATGTTTATAATGAATTCATTAAATTTAATTATCTCTATAAACATAACATTGATTACAATAATGCAAATTTATCAATTTTGATAAAATATTTTGATGGATATTTCATTTTCAATGTTGACTTGAATATGTTTCAATTTTGATTAAAAGGTGTCCACTAAAATATTACCAAAAAAAAAAAGTTGAATTTTGATTGGTTTATGTTTTTATGTTTGATTTAATTAATAAAATATGATTAATGTAAAATTATATATAAGCTTGATAAAAATATATAATTTCAAACTGTATAATTTAATTAAAAATTGTAACTATAATGGAATTTTTATTAATTTATTAATTTATTTTGATTTTCAATACAAAAAAAAATCTATCATCATGTTACCACTTGTTGGAGTTATGAACATTATGAAAATTAATCAATATAAAATCCATTAAGGAATGTATGGATATAAAATGTGGTTTAATGGTTTAAAATACACCAAGATTTGTTCTTTTTTTTTATATGAAACAAAATGTTGAATTTAAAAACAATTAAAACAATTTGCAATCATGATGTGTAAGTCAAAAATTATAATTATAATTCATAATTCGCTTTTCAAAACACAAATAATGTGTTATGTAATATGTCATTACGCTTAAAAATGTAGTTGTTGAATGAAATGGTGAAGCACAAATGGAGGAAAATGAATCATGCACTTTTAAACAACAACATGCAGAAAAATTTCTCAAGGTTTTCAAGGTTTTGGCGTGATACATAATGATCGTAGGTTGAAAAACTTGTGATTTATGGTTAACATGCAATTAATTAACAAATATTAAATATTTGAGGAAGGTAGAATTTGAAATCAATAGTCAAACTTTGAACATGTTTCAACTACATAAAAAATGGGAAAAAAATATGGTTGTTGTGATAAACTTGTATAATTTTTAATTTTTTGTTTATCTCAATTTGCATTCAATTTGCAAGCATTATTGGTGTATTGCCCACAAATTATATCACTTTTTTTTCTTCTTCCCTTTTTCTTGCCACCTTTTTTGCTAATTTCCTTTTTCCTTCTTGTAAAACTTCAATGGCAATAAGTCATTCATCCTCCCATGTATTTAATTCAATTAACCACAAACATGTAAAAAAATTTACACCCCGTACAACATTGTTAAAGGACATAAAAACACACATGATTTAATAGATTCATAATATTTTAAAGGTTGCTTAAATACATTTATTAATGTAATATAAAGGCATCTTCAACAAATGTTTGTAAAATAATGACTGAAATTTGAAATTTTCATGTCAAGAATAAAATGTTATATAAATTCCCCCAAAAATGTAATTCCTTTCACAAAATTTTATTATTTGAAAAATATAAATTTGAAAATTACAACATTTGTACATAGAATACAATCAATGTCAAAGATGGGAAGGAATTATGGTACTAAATTGAATGTAAATATAAAAATGACATTCATGTATAATAAATTATGGAATAAACAAGATGGATTATTTTATTTTAGTAGGCCATATTTGCACAAGGGACAAAGATGATGAAATGGGTTAAAATAGACATACAAACCATTTGATTTCATCAAGTTGTGCTTGTTTTAGGCAACATTTTCATCTTTGATCCTTTTTTGCAATGTCAATAATAGTTTTACGAGTTCCATAAGTTGCAAATATATTTTAAATTCATATAGTAAGAAATCACTAATTCTTATATTTTAAGTTCATAAGGATTTATCATCAAGCAATTACATTTGAATTGAGGACAATGTTGGTCATCTAATATGATCCATATAATTTACAATGTCCCAAATGTTTTAATGAATGAATCTTCAAAAAAAGTAATGAAAATATTGAAATTTAATCCATCATGAATCCCGGGAGGACACTAGTCAAAAAAAGATAGAAAATAAACGAGTAAAAATATAGGGTGCAATATATTGGTTGTTGCATAAAAATATAAGTTAATTAGTTAAACAATAGGGTACATTTTATTCAAATGATCAATTTAATTATGATATAAGATATATAATAATTTGAAATAATGGATTATAATTAATATAGGGTGGCTTTAATATGTACATATTAAAAATTAGATAATAATAATAGGGTGATAAAAAATAGTTTGAACAATTATTTAATACCCCCCTTTAAAATGGTCATTTGATGCACTTAGATCCCAAACTTTACACTAAATGCCCCCCTATGTCATGAATACATAAAATGATCATTTTTATTCAATAAAAAATTCATGCAAAAAATGTTTTATATATTTATGATAGGAAAAATGATATTGTCAAACATTTTATTATCCTGATAGATTGTTAATAATCGTTGATTTTGTCACAATACATGCACAAAATAATTTTAACTTGTTTATTCATGTTATATGTGTAATATTGTAATAATGATCGAATGACATTTTGCATGCACAATGTCTTGTAAACATTTATATCCTTATACAACTTTGTTAAAGATTGATTTTATGAAACAACAAAATGCAAATGCGAATTTCAGAGATGATATTATTTATAAGCATGCCATTTTAGCCCTTATTTGATCATTTTTCTTTTGTATTATTGCATCTTCTAAAATTTTAATGTTTTGCTTCACATTTAAAATATAATTTGACAAATATGTAGGCTTTATGTGTTTAGGCTTTTTCTTCTTTTGAAAGATACATGTCATTTAAAACATGCTTTTAAAAGTTTAAATGGGTTGATATCATATGGCTTGTATTATATAGTAATGATGTGATGCATATAACTTAAATCATATTTTCTTGAAGCACATATTAAAATAATTTTTAGTAAAACAAATGCATGGGAAGAACATCAATGAAAATATTACACCTTCCCTTTTTGGTCCACTAATTTTTTCAATCAATGTTTTTCACATAATGCACACATAATGAAGTGAACATCACTTGTTGTGCAACACCTCAAGTAAGTGCAATCACAATGAAAGGAAAGAAAATATGTACATGCCCAAAGATCAAAAAATTGCAAAAAAAATGCTCCATAAAAAACCAGAATTTATGTGATAAAAACACGATCCTACATAATTCTAATATCTTTAATCTATGGTTAGTGCATGCTTTCACATTTGCTCCCTCTTACCCATTGTGCATATAGTTCCCACATATTATTTACTTAATAACAAAAGATCACATAAATTTATACCATTTATTATTTATGAAACAAAAAAAGAAGTAAAGAGGAGATTAAATACCATGCCAAATATTAAAATGACTTTATCATGGTTGTTTCCACATGCTAAATGCAAAAACATTTTCCATTCTCACCTTTTGCATTGGCATTGGCTTCTTTACTAACAATCTCTTGAACAATTTCAATGTATCAACATGAAACATAATTAGACAACACATGTTTATGTGTCAATGACATGACATGCTGAAATAATATCAATATATATGAATTTTGGTCAAAATGTAATAATGATACATGTAATAATTTTTCCTTATTTGTACCAAGACTAAAATCATCTGAAAAAACAAGTATCCTTATGAAACAAGAAAATATTCCAAATGTTTTAGAAATTAGAAACATTGATTCATTCTTATATGAAATTGAAGCATGAACAACATTGTAATGAAACTTGAATTGAATTTATATTAAATTGAATTGAATTCAAATCAACAATTGGATTAAAATTCAATTGAAGAAAAATGGGACACAAATTTGTGGAAAAGGTATTGAAAATCTTCTTGTGAATATGGTGTTGGGAAAAAAAAAGCCTTTAAAAAGACACAAATCCCAAAATACCTTTTTATGTTTTTTCATTTGAAAAAAAAATTCCAATTTGGAATTGTTCAATCTATGATGATCTATGAAATATAAAATTGTCCTACTTAAACCAACTTTGATGCATCATCATAATTGGAATTGCTTGTTTTTTCATTTTTTCCAAAAATCACAACTGACAATTATCAACACAATCAAATACACATTCCACATTGGTTACAACCATTCTTTGAAACAAATGCTTGCAAACTTAAATTTAATGAGTGATAATATTCAATGCTTTTGGTATAAATATCTTTCAAATCAGATGAATTTTTTGGTAATGTAATATAATAGATGAATGAAATTTAACATGACAATTAAATGTTTTAAAATCATTTACTAGTTGATCCTTCACATTTAAAAATAACTAATATACACACGTGGAAGATAAAAATAAAATATGAACCCTTATGAAAATCATGCTCAATGTTTATGATTGAAGTTTAGAACCATGATCAAAACTTAAATTGCCATATTTTGAATGATAAGTTGGTGTTTGAACATCTTATTATTCTATGTGAAAGATTTCATACATGCTTCTAAAAACCTACCCAACCACATTTTAGCAAAAATACTCAAAAAATTCAATATCAAGAGAAATGTCATGGAAAACTTGGGCTAGCAATAAATAAATATTGTGAAGCCAACTTAGGAATTGAATTTAAAACTTGAGATCAAAAGTGTGTTCATAGAACCCCTCATGATGGAGCCTTGTAATAGCAATGACCTTTGTTTTTTTAGTGAAATAAAGTATTGTAACTTTAACTTTAGGCTCACAATCAACCCTTGGACAAGCCAAAAAAAACCAAAACAAATGCAAGCTTGAAATTTCATGAAAATAAAAGAATGAGAAATTCATCCAAAAAAAAAGAAAAAAATGTGCGAGTTGAAAGTGAAGGACTCAAACATTTCCAATTTGCATTCCATGTTTGGAAACTTGAATACTCTTATAGAAAACAAATAGAGGAAACTTCATGGAACCTTATGTACATTACTTAAATCATTGGGCATCTATAGTTATTACATTTCTCGTAGTTACAAATTTATGAAAGCTTTCTTAATGTTAGATTAATCTTATTGTTAATTTTGGTTAACATGACTGAGATCAAATTCTGTAAGTGATCACAGCCTCCACGAGTGTGTCTCTAAACAATTGTGAAAGAGGTAAAAATCTGAGCTCATAAACCTTGATTGATAATCTCGCAAGATGATCAAAGCGCAAGATGAGATTGACTAGATCAAATGAAGGTCAGTAAAATTCCTGGATGCAAATTCATCTTTCTCTAGGGAAAACAAAAGGCATCGGAGAGGCAAAAAGAAAACAAGAAGCCAAAAAGTGAATGATTTTCCTCTTCTTACTTCACCCCCTTTCCTTTTCATCTTCAAATCCCATTGCTATTGACAACTTGAAGTTCTTCACATGTTGATGATCCTAGTTAAACACTTAAAACAACCCTCACCCAAGTCATTTATCCAGAAACTGATGAGAGCACCAAATGAGGTGCATGATGAAACCCAACACCCAAAACCCATCAAGACCCACTCTGGAAATCTTCTAGATTTTCCACTTCTATTTCTATTAGAGAAATCCGTAAAGTCATTCGGTCTTCACCCTGTCTTTGGGCCTCTTTTCACCCCCTATCCCCCTCTTTGAGTGAGGTCCACAAAGTAAGGAAGTTTCATCAAATCTGGGTATGAAATGCTGAAACTCAGCATTTAATGCACAAGGTTCGAGGTAATTATACAAGTTCTATACATGTAGGAGAGAAGTGAAGGCGCTTGTTCAAACTCAGGATTCGGATCCTGTGTTTTCCTGACTTTACAGATTTCTCTATTATTATGTAGATCATTTGACCCATCCTCCTCCTCCTCATCTATGCTGGCTCCTCTTCATGTTTTGAAGTATTGATGCTTTGCAGTGAGTTTCTTTGTTTGTGTTAAACATCACTGTTTTCTTGATTCTGCTTTGAAGGTGAGAGAGCCTATGGAATGTAGTTTTTCATTTGGTGCCCACAATTGGAGGAATGTTCACTCAGGTGTTGTTTTGAGTTGTGTACTGTGAATGAATCTCTCTGGATTCATTCATTGTTTGTGAACTTCTTACTTAGGGTTTCATGGGAACATGGGAACATATAAAATTGGGGGAGCTCCCCCAGGAGTGAGAGGGATGTTATGCCTACTTATAGAGGTGTAGGAGGGGTCTTATTTTCAATCCCATTGCCTTGAAAATTGCCTTTAGCAAGGAGTTGGTTGCATCATGTTCAATTTGATGTTTGATTGAATTTTCGTGTATCTTTTAAGTGGGGACTCCCTTCTTCATGGTTTCCTTACTCTCTTTGTCCTCCACATCAAAGCCTTTTTTGTTTGTGGATGGTGGTTTTTATTTAAATTTGCCTGCCTCCAAAACACCGTTAATTTTTTAATTTTTTTCTTTCCAAATGTTTGATGTACGTGGGTTGGCAATCATCAACAAAAAAAGGGACTTACGGGTAGCCAAATTTGGCTACAGGTCAGACAGAGAGGAAAGTAGAGAAGTTTAGGAATTGTGCTATATTTTGTTACAACATGCTACAACATAATGTCCAAATATGGCGATTCCAACAACAATTTCCTCATAATGTGAAAAAACCCAAAAAAAATTTATGAGGAAATTGTTTTTGAAATCACCATACTTAGACATTATGCAATTAAATTAAAAAAAAAATTGTAATTAAAAATTTCAAAATTGTGGCTGGTTCTTTCAGTTGAGGGTAAGTTCTTTGACTGAGTTTAAATTTTTTTAAAGAACCCTGGTTAAGGATAAAAAAACCCAGTTATGTGATTTTTGAGAATTGCAGTCAAAGAGTGAGAACTGGTTCTTTATGTTTTGAGAGCCATTGGTGAGAGGTCCTTATACCCTACTCATACCCACCGGTTCTTTCTCGGGAAGGAAGAGAGAGAGAGAGAGGAGCTCCCAACACTAGTGGCAAGTAACTTAACCCACTAACTTGAACACTCTTGTTAAATCAATTTCTACATGAGGACCTACGTACCCAAAAAATACATACACTACAAAATTGTACTCATGGTTTGGATAGTGTTTCTATTACATGAGTAGTTGGCCAGGAGCAGCCATATTCAAAACTCATCACAGTTGGTTTGGTTTGTTGTCTAGTTGATGAAATAGAAGGCCGTCTTTCAACCATCTTTTTTTGCACTCAACCCATCATGAGGTTTTAAGTTGTAGAGAAAACAATCGAATAAAGCTCGCCTATTAGCCACCGGAGAATCTCTTTCTAATTCCACAACCATCATGATGTTGTTCCTTTTGTTGTTGTTGTTGTTTTTGTCATAGTTGCAACATTTGTTGCACTCATGTCATGGTAGTGATGGTGGTGGTGGTAGTTGCGTCAACTACACTTTGCACTTTGTTAATTGCATGATGGACACACCACTAACTACTACTACTCCCTACTACGTGTTACTTAACCCTGACTTTTGATTCATTCTTTGTAGCAATTATATATGTACCATGTGTGATTTTTGAGAAGAAGAAGACAAACCCAACAAAGGGTACATGCTTACAACAACATTTGTACTTAACCCTAAAGTTTTAGGACAAATCAAGTAAGACAAATCATCATCATGATTATTATGCACACATAACATACTTAACCCCTTTCTGAACAAATTTGTATGAGCTTTGTTTTTGCTATGTAAGGTATTAACAACCAAAATAAGCTTCAATATTTGGTACTTGCCCTGTTGATTGGGTAAAAGAATGAATTGGGTATGTATCATTGTGAAGTATTTGTGGTCCATAATGGGTAACTGGTTGATTCTAATGTATTAAATTTTTTTCTGGTGTCTACAATTAGTTTCTAAATAATCAAAAAAACAAAATGCAATGCTCATCAATTAGTTTCCAAATCTTTAAAAAAAATGCAATTCTAACTTCAAAAAAAAATATTTCGTGCACCCAAGATTTTTGTATTGTGCATTCAAAACATCAAATTCCCAAGAAAAATACGAAGAAAATAAAAAAAAGGCAAATAATTTGAAAGCTGAAAAAAGGGTTCTATTCATCAAGCATACAAAATTGAATGCCCACAAGGTAAAAATTGAGGAGGGTATATCATCTCTTATTACATGTGGATTTTTGTAAATGATGGGTCCAAACAATATTTGCATTCTAGACGGGAGTTGTGATTATTTTGTATACCTAATACTACATGTTGCAAATGGCTTTGGTTTCTTGGGGGATTTGCACTTGTTTCAGATTGATTGTTTTTTGTGGCTTTTGTGTTGTGGCAATTCAACATCTTCATCTTGTTTGTTGTCCAATGTTCTCATTGTCCACTGCAATTATACCATTGCATATATGTCATTATTCCACATCATGCTCAAGCCTATGCATCAAGGTTATAAGTTCATCATATTTTGAAACTTAGGTTTCAAGTTTCAAGGTTGTGAATGAGTTCCAAATCATCTTGTCGGGTATAGTGGTCATATGATATTGTAGTTTGCCATTCCAAAATTTCTCAAATTCTTAACCAAAATCATTAGGTGAAACCAATATTCTACTAATGTGTATAACCAAACTATTTCACAATTTCATTGTTGACCATTGTTAAATTTCTATTTGATTTGGTTTTAGATTTTATTTGATTTTCCCACCACCAATTTCATACCCAAAATTTGCCACTTTCCACTTATTGGAATCAAAACTACTTATTCAAAACCCCTTCATTTGAGGGTTTTAGACATTGCAAAATAATTTCCAGGAAAATTAATGCAATTATTTAAGTCCTAAAACACAAATTCACATAGACCAATGATTCAATTTGATTCATATTAATAAGCTTGCATAATTTTGTATGTACAAAAAAATGGGGAACTTAGAACTAACAAAGTTTAATGAGGAATGGCCCCAACCCACATAATTATAATAAAACCTAACTAGCTATCAATGCCATGTAAAATTAACAACCCTTTACAAATTGGCAAAATTCAATGAATTCAATTGTACAAATCTTGGATTTTTATTCCACTAACCCTTGAAAGTGTCAACTTAACATTTCTCCCAATTATTAGGCAAATAATAATAATAATCATAAGATTTTCCATAACCAAGGTGCAACATTATTTCAAAAAAATCAATATGGTTTATATTTGCTTTCATAACTATGTATGTCTTAGAATGAGTTCATGTAGTCCCTTTTCATAGTCATAAATGATCCATATAATATGCCTTCCCAACAATAATCCAATGTTTAGTTTTGTTACCTCCTTTTGCTTTCAAGTGTGTATAAAGTCTTTTCAACAATATATCAAGGTAGTTCCTTGAAATATTTTGTACACTCAAAACACATGAACAAAAGGTGTTGAATACACTTGAAGGCTCAGATTTCACTACTACTTCCATAACGAGTAATTGGGTTTTATCAACACTTGGACATGAGATAAATATACAAGATTTGCTTGATGATATCCAACCCACCATGTCCAATAACAATTGATATTTGAAGTCTAGTAAATTCCATCTTTCTTTGAGTTCTTTCATTTCTTGCGCTTGCATTGCAAACTTGTCCAAATCTTTTTTCTGTCCAACAAGACCATGATCATATATATATTGGGTTGGTTTTCCAAGGTCAAAACTCAAGAGTTGCCCAATACACACACCGTGGACCCATTTTACATGCACCATCAATTGAGGAAATGGTCATTTGAGATTGCTCAAAGGTGTCCCAAATTAATAACATTTGAAAAGGGCAAACTTAGTGGTTAAAAAAACAAATTTCTAGAATGTGTTTTTGGAAGAAATGTTCAAAGACGATCGAGGATGTAGATTTATTTTCAATTGCAACCTTCAATTCAATCTCCTTTTAAATCAATCAAAAAATGAATTTCCAACATTATTATTGTTAGGGCCGTTGTTTGAGTGGGTGAAGATCAGGCTTTTAAGGAAAAAAAAAATTCAGAAAAACTATAATATTGAAAATTAAGTGAACTTTTCCCCCAAAAAATTCAAAATTAGCTGAATTCACCATAAACAAACAAAAAAGTTCCTATTTCAAAATTAAAAATGACAAAATTTGTTGTAAAAAATCAACACTAAGAGCTACTAAATTCAAGAGTGAAATCATCCATTTTTGAAACCCTTGTCTCAACCCCAAATTAATGACATCCTATTTGGATAGTATGTGTGGCAAGTGGAGCTTGAAGAAACAAGTGATATTGAGGAAATTTGAGTGCCTTTAAATTTGAAAACTTTAACCAACTTTTGCTATTTCTTGAACTACAAAAAACTCCAAATCTAATAAATTTGAGCTTGCTCAAATCCCATAACCTTATGACCTACATTCATACACTTCTTTCACGATTGTTTAGTTTGTATACCTAGTGAATTGTGGCATGTCAAAATACTCTTACCAATCCTTTTTAATGATCAAACAAGACTTAAAGTCATTTGGGTTCATTTTTTCATGCAACAATTTTGCACCATTTTTCACTCACATCTAACTACTTGTTCTTACAACCGAAAACAAGACTTTAAAAACATTTAGGGTTAATCTTTTTGCTATTTGTCTTTTCTTTTATTTTGGTTGGGTTCAAGTTTGCACCATTCTACGCTTGTCTTTCCGAAGTTGTGCAACCTCTTGTCCCAAACATCCTTCTTCACCCGTCGTCACCTCTTGGGTATCAAATTCTGCACAAAATTTTGCAAAGCCAACAAATCCCAACCCACACAACTCATCACATTCATATCATATGTGTACATAGTTGCTTCCAGTTTTTGCAAGAGATTGTTTTGTGCAGTTCAAGTGAACACACCACCGATCACACACGGTAGGTAAGGTTCAAAGTTAAGTTCAAACTTTGAACACACAAACTACTGCAACTGACAAAGATTCGAAATAGACTTTGGAACACTACCCAAGTGTACTTACTACATTGAGCTGCTAACCTCCAAGTGATCTTTTTGGAAGAGAAATCTAACATTACCTTAGGGTAGTAGTATTCTCGAAAACCTTAATGCTTTTTTGGCATTGCCTACGAAGGCAAGAATATTGTGTTTAGATTCATTTTAGAGTATAGTAGCTTAAGGGATTTTGGCCCCTATGTAATAGATCAAACGTTTCACCATGCAAAAATATAATCTTCAAAAAATTCTCTAAAAGAAGCTAAAATCCTTCAAGATATTATTATAACTCTATTATAACTAATCTCAAGTTTCAACACAAGCCAAAATATCATCTTTAAAAAATCCTCATATAAAAATAGAGCTATTATTACCTAGGGGCCAAAATCCATTAAGCTACTATACTCTATAGTGAATCTAAACACAACATCCTTGCCTTGGTAGGCAAGGCCAACACAAGAGTACCTTCAAAAACAATTTGCCAATGTCAATGATATGAGAAAGAGAGAGAGAGAGATGGGCGAGGAGCTTGGAATTCTTTTTTTTGGGGCAAGTTTTGCCATTTTTTCTCGACAAAAAAGTTGAAAAATAAATGGGAAAAAAATTGAGGAGTGTGAATTTTTCTAGTGTAAATTCAGCTAATTAAAAAAATTTGGATTTTTTTTTTCCAATTTTTCCATATTAGAAAAATTGGGAAAATAAAATAAAATTCCTATTGAGGAATTATAGGACTATTATACTAATAAGTCCCAACAATTATGGTACGAGCGACAATTCAATTTTGTGAACTTTTCACGAAGAAAAGTGAACAACTTTCGGACAGCACGCGACAAGAAAGCATGTGGCCCCTTTTACATTCAGAGCGGCGTACGTACGATGAACACGAAACAAATGAGAAAAACAAAAAACAAAACAAATTGTTGTACAAACATGATGCCTACTTGGTACAAAGCTAATCTAATTGTTTTTTCGGTGGAATTTATGGGCAACTTTTTCCAAATGAAAA
>Ga0209611_10003613_pt1 | contig 26736 bp, 20 predicted proteins | sample S1TSphgellanicum_3_FD_187693 | JGI IMG/M metagenome (GOLD analysis project Ga0209611, IMG submission 187693) | Host-associated microbial communities from peat moss isolated from Minnesota, USA - S1T2_Fc - Sphagnum magellanicum MG (SPAdes) (version 2) | ecosystem: Host-associated > Plants > Peat...
TGTGTAATGTGTGAACTTGGAAATATGTATCCATCAATCCTAATCATAAATTATGCATAGAAGGCGGGCTACTTAATTTCAACTACAAACGTAATCTAATATCTAGAATGACATTTGTATTTTTTCGTCATTAGTAGCATTTGTGCTACCAAGCACAATCACCTGGTAGAACAGGGAGTAGAGGGACGAAAAATCACCTCAAAATATCCATCTAAGAAAGAATATGCTTCATTCCCTATTACTATGTTCAACACTTCACCTATGAAAGGTAATGGGTATGGATCTTTTTTTGTGGTTGCATTTAATTTTTTGAAATCTATATAGATTCTTAGCTTGCCATTTTTTTGGGGTACTCATACTATGGGTGACAACCATGTAATTTTGTCTACCAAATTCAATGAATCTAGTTGCTAATAACTTATCTATATCTTGTTTGATTATTGTAGCATAATTTGGATTTATTTTATACTTGGCCTGATGTGCCGATGGTATAGTAGTGTCCAACTCAATTCTATGTTGTGCTAGTTTCAATGGAATCCCTTTCCCATCTTTGTATGTCCATGTGTGAGCCATATTAACATAGCCATGTGCGGTAGTCTCAATTTTTAAGAATTGCAAAGATATTGGGGTGTGATAACGCTATTAAAGGTTTTTAGCAACGTCATGTTAAAATAAGGAATGATGAGTGTGCATGGTTGCATGGGGTTTTTTTTTTCGGAAATTTGATATTGAATGAATGAAATGTACAAATAATTATTTTTTAAAATAAAAACTAGTAATCATAATTTTAGAACCTCAATTGCATGATTAAAGGTGAAATTTTTTTAGAAGTTTACTTTAGAAGTAAACACCAAAATTCATAATGTTTGGGAAAACATTGGTTTTGTTCTGGTATTTGGTGGATAGTCATGCAAGTGAGGTTGATTGAAATTGTTGAAGTAGTTGAGGGGGTGTCAATGAAAGGTTCAATGGAGATAAAATAATCTTCAAACATTGTAAACGTAAAATTAATTTAAGACAACATAACAATTAAAATAAATCGTGTGATAAAATGAGAATGGCAACATGGATTTCATGATAATGAAACTTTTATTTAGGTTATGGATAAGTTCAACGAGGAGCTACAATTACATGTCGAGTCCTAGGCTATGCCATAATGATAGTTCATAATTGTAAAAAATGTAAGATACATTGAATGGTGTGAATCGAGCAATCTGTTTTATTATTAGAAGGCAATCAAGGAATCAAACTATGCAACTAACGATAGTGTCTAATGTTGAGAATTGAAAACCATGCAAAGATGAAGGTCTTTTCACTTTCGTAAAAACCTTCACAGATAGTTTCAAGTTCATCACTATTAGTGGGGTCAACCTGCAACAAAATCACCAAGGTACGAAAGTTCAAAAAATTGTGATAATACTAAGCTTAAAGGGGTTCAATTTCAAAACAAGGACGCACCTTCCGCGGTTCGAGACTTTCATCATGAGGGTGTTGGGCCAATGTCAAATCTAAGGACGACTCCTAAGGTAGTTCTTCATTCATTTATGTGATTTGAAGCTCGTAAAACATGGTCATGCGCAACGCCATGAATTCAAGGAAAGGAAAAAATCTTGGATCAAAATCAATTTGGTGATGAACGTGTGGAAGATTTGGTGCATTGAAATGCATGATTACAATTTATAGGTCAAGGAAAAAGAAGGAAAAATGTAAAGTAATGGTCTAAAACCATGGTAAAGTAAAACTTTAAAATCAATGAAAAAAATTTTAAGTAAAATTTATTGGGGGGGAAAAATGAAAAGAGGTGAAAAAGATGTTTCCCCATTGATCACCAAGCATGGAACATTCTAAAGGCTACCAAGCATTGGAACCTCCCATTGGCCACCAAGCAAAATGTTTCCTCAAGGGCCACCAAACTTGGAACTTTCCATTGGCTACTAAGCATGGAACCCTCCATTAGCCACCAAGTTGGGGTCTTCCCTCACCTCTTTCCTTCTCCTTTTCTTTAAAGGCCTGAATTTGTATCATTTGTCTTTCTCTTTTTGGATGCGATTTCTAATTTGAATATTTGAAAATTTGTTCCTAAAACTTTCCTTAAGAGGAAGAGAGTAATGAGTCTTAGTAGACAGTGGAAAAAGGGAAAATAGATTGGATCATAGTAGTACCTTTGAAAGAATGTAAATGAATACAAGTAGATTTAAAGCTTAAAATCTTAGAAGATGTTCATAAAACCTTTCAAGTTTTGTGACATAATTTTTTCTTGATTTAGGTGCAAAGTTTGAAATTTGGCAAATCGGTGCACCTATAATTAGTTTTCCAATGAACTAATGCAAGCTAGATTTGAATAATGTATGTGAGGGCAACAATGTTTTAAATGATTGGAGGTCTACTATCAAGTTGAGCTTTTTTTGTAAATTCCTTTCGCATTCTATGGCATAACTTTTTACTAATTTAAGTACAAGGCTTGAAATTTGGTAGGCAAATGCGCCTTGTAGCTAACTTTTTAATGAATTAATGCAAGCTAGATTTGGTAAACATATGTGATAGCAACAATGTTTTAAGTGACTAGAGGTTTGTTGTCAAGTTGAGCATTATGTCAACTCCTTAGAAGTTGGTTTAAATGGGTGGTAATTTAACATAAAATTCTTGGATCTGGAAAGTTTGAACTTTGAAAATATATTTATTAATTTTAAATCATAGATGATGCATAGGGAAGCAAACGATTGGTTTTCAACTATAAACACAATTCAATATCTAAAGATACATTTTGCATTTTCCGTTCACTAATAGCATATGTACCTCCGAGTATAATCACATTGTAAAACCAGGAATAGAAGGACAGGAAGTCACCTCACACCATGCAAAAACATCTTTGAATTCTTTCAACAATTGGGACTTCTAACACCTTACATGTTTCAAATTATGCATTAATATTCACCATCTGTGGTTGTACATCAATTTATAGATTGAATTTCATCAATTGTTGATTTTCAGTTAATGTCCATCCAGCTATTTACAATCCTTGTGCTTTGATTTTTGTTGGAATTTCATCCATTACAACACTCCTTGGTTAATGTTTGTAGTATGTATCTAAATACACCTTATCCTCAAAAACTATTTTTGACTCATATCTGTTACTAGGTATTTTTTTCTCTATGCTTTATACTTTAAATCTTTGTTTTGAAATAATAGTCTTCACATCTATATCCATGATCCCCACATCTGTGGTTTTCACAAATTGAATTGTTTAAGGTAAATTGATTATTCTTATGGAAAACAATTATGATTTTATAAGAAAGATGATATCTTCTTCTTCGTATGTGATGCCATTTTGATAATTGTAACACAATAACACTTTTGGTTTTCTTTACTTCACCTCTCAAATGTTTGGTAACTATAATTGTTTTGACTGTCCATTTCCTTGTATGGTAACAATGTTACTTCCCCAATCATGTGCCGCTTTAACATCATTAAACCATGGTCTCCCCAATAACATGGAATAACTAAAATCTACCAAATTATTTTGAAATACAATAAACATAGTTATTCTTCCCAATCTATACTTGGATAATTGCCATATGATTATTTATTGTTACATCAGTTGTCCCTACTTTTGGTATTGAAGAACTAACATGTTTGTATGTGGTTGCTTTACTTACATTCTGAGTTTTCTTTAGTTTTATCTTTTGCCAATTATATTTTTTTAGCTTAAAAATTATTTAAAGTAATTATCCTAAGTTCAAAGTATAATTTGTTTCTAACATCTGTTTACCATTGTCCAAAAAAATATCTTCTATTATGATTAGTTTCCTTTGTGAATTCACTACTTCTTGAGATTTTTGTGCGTCCATAGAGTAGTATTTGGCATACATGGCCAGGTTGTGTTCCATCCTTCCATGGATGTGGATGGCCTTTTTGTTTGGGTTTGTGTTTTCTGAATTTGTTGAATTATCTCCACCATTGATTACTTCAATAATTCTTCTTTCCCCTAACTAGCAACACTTTTTGCTTTTCTTAGCTTTTTATCCTTGAACACATGTTCTTCAATTACTTTACTTCTTATGGTAACATTAACATCCATCACAGTCACATTTGCAACGATTGTTTGTGTCTTAGCAATAGGTTGAACCTTTGCTACTATCACAAATTTCCCATGAAACATTTTTTCCATTTCAACAAACTTTGGACAATCTATCATTTTATGTCCATTCAAACCTCAAATGTGACATGCATATGAAGATGTCTTCTATGTTTTTTGACTTGGTCGTGTTACCTTTGTGGTTGCCACTATGGCTTGCTCTTTCTTCTTTCTACATGTCTCCACATTGTGATTTGTCATCCCATAATTTGTGCAATGTTGGTCAGTTTTCCCTATATTAGATTGTGTTTTTATTGGTATTGCCTATTTGGTACTCCATGGTACTAACAATGCACTCCTTGTTTCTACAGTAGTCATAACTTCTTCACACAACATTATTGCCTCCTTATGTTGTTGTAATGTTGACCATTTCATCCCTATAGTTGTAATTTTGAAATATGATTGCAAACTTGTTCTAAACACAATAATTAGAAAACTATATATGGTTGGTACTTGTAAACCATGAGCCAACTTCTAAATCCGTTCATAATAAACCTCCACCCTTTTAGTTTCCTCTTGCTCCATTGTTCTTTACCTCCAAGTATATTTTCTCGTCATTTTGAATTTTCCGATGACATTTACAAAATGCTTGTGTAAGCTCCAAAAAAATATGTTAGGAAATTTTGACATGTAATTATGGCATTAGTTTGATGTCATATCTTTTAGCATATAGTTAAATGCATTGATGATATATTTTTTAGAAGTCTCTGCATTTTCTTTTACTTCAAAATTGAACACTCTAACATGAACATTTGGATCAACATTTTTTTTGAAATCAGGATACTAAAAAGCTACATTTCTTGGCTTAACATAATGGCCATCTTTGTGATCAAGAATTAATACAGTTATAACAAATGGTTTCCGGTATCCTTTTTTTGGATTCACGGCATCTATACCTTCTAACAACCATTAAGCTAATCAATGGTCGATCTGCAATCTTGTTCACATCAATAGTTGTTATCGGATTAATAAACACCATTTGAGGCATGCCAATAACTCCAATAGTAGCTGTTGGTAATGCCGAAGTTTGATTCAAATTTCTTACTACCGAAACTCCATTTGATTCGTTAATCAATTTTGTTGTAAATCTAATTAATACTCCCCTTTCGACAACATCTTTGTTGGGCACAAATTGTTTCCACTCTTGTGGTTGTTATACTTACATCAAATGATTGAGGAACTCTTACTCCAACGTGTTGTTTCCAAGTTTCAACAAATACCACTTCTGACACTATTGGTGAAGTTGTTTTGATTTGAGATCGATGATGTTCTAATCTACGGTTACCCATTAATATCCACTGCGGTGTAGTGTGTGGATGTGAATAACCCTTTGGTGTTCTGTTCATGGTCTAAATAGATGGACAAATTTATCGATTCTATGGTCCCAATTTGCTTCCCAACTCCTTGCCTTTAAATTTGTTCTAAACTACATGAATTCCTAATTCTTGTTCCTATGGTTGATCCATTAATGTTCTTGTCGCATTTTGTAACTCCACATGCCTGTAATACATGCTCTGATGTGAAAAGGCACAAAAGGACAATCCATGATTACATGTCCCTTTTCCTCACACAATGCACAAACCTTTGAAAGTAACATAATCATTTCCAAATCCACATATTCATGATCCCATGTTTTGGTTGTGTATTTTGTTTGATTTAACTATGGATTCCCTTGATGTGAGTATGACTATGGTACTTCATCCAATGCATTCACCTGTGCCTCTGCGTACTTAGATGATCGTGGGTAATTTTCCTCAATTTCCTCAAACACATCAACATTAGTGTTTTCATCCACCTCCCAGTGTTCCACTGGTTCATAATAATTTGGAGATGCAGATTGACACACAAACCTGGGTTGTATACCTCCTATAACATCTTTTCCTTAGCTAATCACCGACTCTTGACTTGAAATTTATTGTGGTTGATCAGGTACTATAGAAATCCTTACTCCATCTTGATCTCTATGACTTTGAACCATAAATTGCGATTGAGAAGTATATTACATCTGCTCATTCGAATGAGTAGTCGACTACATCTTTCTTCGTGGAGATTATCATTTAAAACTGTGCCTTCTCTGAAGACCCCAAGTCCATATGTCCCACCATACCACAAGAAGTGGTCGAAACGACATGTGCCCCACAAGCCTTTCTTCTGTTCTCAAAACTTGTCTATCCAACATTGGATTTTGATATGGGGTTTCTGTAAACCTTGCATACTCCTTTCCATTTTCAAAATTATATTTTATTTGACTTTCAATAACTTGTTGATTTCCCTCCAAGTCCAATTGTCATTGTAAACTTCGGATCACCATCTGATTCATTTTGTTTCACAATTCTTTGTCTTTAGAAGTTGTAGATCGTTTTGCAATCCTTATGGCATCAATTGTGTAAACCTCTAATATTTTCTAACATACCTCTTAAATTTTTGAATCAAAGAAAAACAACATTATTCATTTGAACACTTTCATCTATTGTATACAATTTTTTTTGTAAAAAACCTTCCCATTACTGAAAAAAAGAATAGAAAAAAACATTTCCCCATAATCACTAGATGGTATAAGTGAAATTTAAATTCTTGCAAAATATTTCACATTATTATAACAAAGTATTTGCATTTCACATGCATATGTTCACTATTCTTGTCTTAAGTCCCAATAAACTTAACACTAGCATTCATTCCAACATCAAATTTATGGTTATTGCATATACTAGAATCTGCACTTTAGATTACATTATAAAAACTATAAAAACAAAATTACAATTCATTTCATCATAATATGATATTACAAAAAATTCACGTGAAAGATGAACATAGAATTGACTATAGAAGTCTATGCTTATCAGTATTACTAAAAACATGAGTCCAAATTACAGCATAATCCCATGTTTTGTTAAAAAAATCCAAAAAACACTTAAAATTTGTGTTATATCAAAACAAAATATGTGGTTTTCTATTGTAAGTACCTATAGCTCTTCCTATTTTTTTCTAAACTCCATGTGTCATCTTCTCCCTCTCCCCTATTCTCCAAAACTCTCACCTTTTGAACTATCCCAAGTCACATCATCGTGATCAAAACAACAAAAAATCAAACTAACAAAGTTCCCTGATCAATCCCTATCCTAACTACCTTGTTCATCCAAAATCATATATTCATCCTACCCCCTTAACACTTCCCATCTTTTCTATGCATTCAAAATTGTAAGATGTCCATTTTCACTAAGCTTCCATTTGTAGTCTATCTTTTTCTCCATTGTAACATTTCAGATTTTGTTTATGTTTTTTTTCCTTTGATCTGCAAAAGTTTAATGATGAAGAGTGTCAGGACATGCCCACTTGTAATCTGGCCAAAACTGTCCATAACATTTGGTTGTAGTGATTAAGGAATCACATCATTTATATGTACACAATAAGGTCTAATGATTATGTTCAAGCTTTCAAATAATCTACTTTGTATAAAAAATACTTGCAAGGGGGTCTACCTGGTCATGGACCTAATAGGAATGAATTGTTGTTGAAGAGGGCCCAACAATCTAGTGATCTTACTAAATTAGTGGTTGATGCGGTAAATTACATGTCCGGATCTTTTTTTTCTTATCGCACTCCACACCTTGAGGGGGAGGAGGTTTTTAGATTTACCAAACAACTCGTTAATCGTCTTCCTGGTGCAAACAATGATTTTCATTGTCATAACCGTGTGAATTTCTCTTGTCCACAAGTATTAGTTCTTGTTGTTCAACCTAATATTGTTAAGAATGTAGGCATGCAACAATTGCCCTATAGTTCCAATGTTTGTTTACCTTTAGTATTTCAAGGTGGCTTGGAGTTGAAAGAAAATATTTATGTTGATGGCTAATGGCAAATTGAATGTTGCCCGCCTAGTTTTGTAATTCGATGTTTTGTGCTCCATAAAACCATGAGGCTCAAATGAAAAAAATAAATCAACCTTTTAAAATTTATAAATGGAACTCATGTTCCATATTACTTAGAGTTTTTGGTATAATTTCATACTGGATCATTGGAGCACCATATGCATTGGTTTTGTTTTAATGATTTGAGGCATTGTGTTAGTGGGACAACGTGAAAATATGTAGTTATAATTTTTCAATAATTGTAAAGTGATGTATATTTATGTATAATGTTTCAGCCATTTCAATACATGTTTGTCAAATATTTAGTATACTTTGAAAAGTTAATTTTTATCAAATATTTCTAAAGTATGCAATTTTCACCCATTTCAACATTTTTGAAAATATTATAATTATTGTCCAAAAACATTAAACATTTGGAGCATTGCTTGCGTGAAGGATGATAAAATGCATCCTTCAATTGACAAGAATGATTTCAAACACTCACATGATGTTGCTCTCGATGGCTTTCTTGGCCAAACCCATGTTCAGACTCAATAAGTCATTGTTCATATCAGAACAAACCATGGATGTGATGTGACAAAATATTCCATGGCTTGTCAAAATATTCCATGACATGGCATGAAATATACTCTTAAATTCCTTCTTGCTCACTTGAGTAAGTTTGCCTCCTCATGCTTGCTAGATTGTTATCTTTTAAAATATTACCTTCGCTTGTTATCATACCATGTACCTAGTCAAAGACTCAACATGAGAGTTTGGTTTAGAATATATACCCGCCCAACACTGGTTAACATATTAGAGCCAATTTTGGTCGGGTATCAACTTTTGAACCTACCAGCTTGATCTTTGAATTGGGTATATTTTTAAAAAATCATACATAAGAGCTAAGAATTTGACTCAGACTTGCCTTCATCAACAGCAAGATCTCAAAACCTGTGTACAAATTTGTTGCTAAGATTGAGCGGTTTTCTCAAGTGCCCTGTGGATTGAACGATTGATTGGATTTATTGACCTATGTTTCAAAGCATAACCTAAATTTTTTGGCATGTGTGATTGGACCTCCTTTCAAGGCAATAATAAGGCTTCAATTGTTTAGGCTTCATGTGGATAATATCCCCTGGCTGGTGGGGTCACTCTTCTTATGGAAGCAAGAGACACTCCTTGAAGAGCTGGCCAATGGAGTGTGTGCCATTGGCACAGTTTCATAAGGCATAATAAAGTAGGCCCAGTCAGGGTTTAGGGTTTAATGATCTTTCAATATTTTAATATAGGGTTCTACATTTTTCAATGAGATTGTGTGTTCCAAGTAGTATAGATTAAAATAGGTGTGAATACAGTTATTAGTTAGGGTTTAGGGTTTAATGATTTTTCATTAGTTTAATACACCCTTTTCAATGTACATCATTGTGTGTTCCAAGTAGCAAAGATTAAAATAGGTGTGAATAGATTTATTAGCAGTCTTTAGCAATAGCCATTTTACCCATCGGAACCAATGATATGGTTTTTTGACCCCAAAAATTGGGAATTTGATTTTCAAGTGTAAATTTGACTAATTTTGGTTTAAAAATTTTTTTGAAAAGAAAAAATATATCACAATTTTTATAAAAAAACTCATTGGAATATAGGTCTGATACCAAAAAACATTTAGTAATTTTTTTTGAATAAAAAAAATTATGTAAATAAAAATCCTCAAACCCACAGCCCAACAGACTTTTCATTATAAATCAAAAAGTTAATCTTATAAGATAAAACCATCCATCATCGAATATGAACCTATCACTGAACACTTTCCAATATTTTTCTCATTCCTTAATCAATTTCACTGATTCTTGTGTCCTTGGACATGCAAATTGAAGGGATACAAATGTTCTGTGAGTGTTAGAGTTAAAGGAGCACCACAAAGAACACAAGAAGAGAAGACGAGTGATTGTTTGTTTCAGTTATTTCTATAAAATAGCTCTAAACCCCCCTCTAGTTTTAGCCCCATGCTTTTCTCATTTTTAGTCCATTTTGGATGTTTTAAAACCTGACGAGTGCACCAACTAGAGCTTTACAAATGTTAGGTGATATTTCCAAAAGCAAAAATGCAATGATCAAAGATTTTAAGCTTGAAATTTTAATCTAAATTTTAATTTCACCCATCACTGAACATTAAACCCCTTTACACCAAACATCCCATACCTTCTCCCCATTCCTTTATCAAATCGAGAAATATTTTCAACCCTTTATCAAATTGAGCAATTTATTTAGCATTGGAAGTCCTTGTTAGGTAAAGGGTTACAAATATTTTTTGAACTTTGGAAGCCAAGAAACAATGTGTGAGTTTGACTTCTTAAGTGTTCACTCACTAGTCTATCTAACCTATTGGATGCATGTAAGCATCTCCTTATACATACATGGAAGCAAGAAGGGGGACTAGAGGAGAAGGGTACACAAAGGAGGGTACCCTAAAAACCTTCTTTTAAGTGTCCATTAAGTGTCCATTAGAACAGTTGAACAAATGTTCCGTTATTCATAGCACAAATAATTGTAGGGAACCCATACGTAGCCCAATGTTATGCCACGACAAGAACTCCCGACTCTTCGTGTTGTTGATCTTTGCTTCATTGTTATGGTACATTGACGTCTTCTTTTGAGGTATTTGGGTAGTACTACCGGCCCGGGTGAACTGGCACCCACATTGGTGGTACCTTCGCCTTTGCCTTTTTTTGAGTGAGGAGGCCTCTTAGTGACCGAAAATTTGTTAGATTTGAAACTCCGAGATCCCGATTTAGTCTAAGCAAGTTGGGATATTTGTAATAATACCTAGAAATAATCTAAATGGATTTTTGGATTCTTACCATGGTACCACTGTGGTGGGGTGCTGGTTCACCTGACGCCATAATACTCTATGAACAACATATTTTGCATTTTGTAATTGGTTTCCGTGTCATATTCCACAAATATTACAACCTTTTTCTTAGGTGGGATAGGCAACCCGTCTATTGGTCCACTTTTTTTTTTTTTTCTTTTTTTTATATCAATGTTGGTTTTAATGAATTGATGGTTGAGATAAGCATCCGAAATTTGAATCGTTGGCCCCCAAAACAAAAAGTCAGTTACACTGTGGAATAGGCCCTCGCAAAAACCAACAGTGACGAGCCTAGTGCCTAGGTTGAACAGGCCCATTCTGTAGTACATTATTGAATATAATCACATCTCAAGTGGGGACAGATAGCGTCAGAGACATAAGTGGATATATGCGTTTGTGCATACTTTGTCATGCTCACGTAATAATTGAAGTACAAATACATACCCTGGAATGCGAAGGATATAATGGTCTAAACAAGTCCATTCCAATACGTAATGCAGCTAGCATGAATTATTTCACAAGGATCATATCTGAGCCATTACCAAAATATAATTTAATCAATGCAGACCATTAAAATTTTAGTTCATAATTTGCCAGCTCCGACCAGTGGGGTTCTATTCTATTTTCCCTGCAAAATTGATTTTTTCTTTGTTTTTTGGGCCAAGAAAAGAGGTTTATCAAGTGTTTATTCCACCCCCCAAAAAAATAACTAATAACTAAATGGAGTGCTGAATTTGTAATCATTTCATGAATTGTTCAATGTGGTTAAACTAACCCTAATGCAAAATTTCTCACAAAATAACTTGGCAATATATGAACTTCCAAAACTCATGGATGTAAAGACATAATTGGTATGCATTCCAACAAAGTCTCAAATCACATCTCTCTCTCTCTCTCTCTCTCTCTCTCTATATATATATATATATATATACACCAAACCATGGGGCTACAATTAGCAATGATAATCAAGCAAACCATGAAAAATTCTTCCATTCACATTTTTTAATGGCTTATTTTATAGTATTGTGATAAGTAGGGTCCAAATAACAGGACATTATTTGAGCCATTCTATGACATACATAATAATTGTTTTATTTTTTATTGTGACAATGAAACTTAAATTGTTGATGTTGACAATTTTGAATGAACTTGTACATCAATATTCTTAATGTATCAAGGGAAATTTTGGATAAGTTTGAAATGAATATTATGAATGTAAAATATTCAAAAACATTTTAAAGACAATTTAACCATTGATTTTCATTATTTAAAGGACTTAAAATGTATGAAAAGTGACATTTTTAAGGGAACTTTTAAAGTGCACTTTTACATAATAATATAATGGGGTGAAAGCACACTATGGCCCCAATAAAAATCATTGTCACATTGTACTTTTTTTTAAAGGTCCATATTTGAATTTCAATCATGTCATTATTATGAAAGATTTTCACAATGTTTTTGCATATTATGATAAGTCCAAACCCAAAAAATCAAATGTTAAAAAAAAAAAAACTTTTTTATTTCATATGATGTGATGTTAGAATATATTCATGAAAAAACTTATATATGTCATAATGTATTAAAAACTGCAAATATATTCAACAAATGATTGAAATCATTTTTAATCTTTTTGATATTTGTAATATTTATTAAAATTGTGATTCTATATTATTGAAATAAATTTGTGAACCATGTGAAAGATTTGATAACTATCATATCACAAATGGGTTTTTTTAGGGGAATGACCATAAGTATGTGGTAAACAAATTTTTTGACAAACAATCATTTCAAATGGAAGATGACAAAAAATGTGAGGCATACCATATTTTTAAATTCCATTTCAAAAAAAAATTGATTGACTAATTCAAACAAAGACCTATTGCAATTTATAAAATAAAATAAGAATTATAATATTACATATGCCATAAACACTAGAAGAAAATCTTCATTTTGCAAATTGGTATTTGTAACTAATTTGAAGTTGCACACAACACATGCAACTGAATTTTGCATGGTTGTGTAAGACACGTTGTACTACCAATGTGTAATTGCATGCAACATACCATACTTAACATGTATACACGATATGTATTATATTTCATCCATATGTATTCCTACAACAAGTTGGATGAGCAACTATATGTGTAATTAAATGGCAATGTTTAATTTTATGACATGTGCCCATTTTTGAATGCCAATTATTTGGTGACATGTGTCATTAAAAAAAAGGTATTTAATATAATTAATTAAATAATTAAATCTGGATCATCCCATTTAAGTTTTTTAGAATGGTGACACACGGCGTTTAAGTAGGTAGGTAGGTAAATATGGTTAAATTTATGACATTTGTCCATTTCTCAATTTTATTTAAATCTAAATCTTTGAATTTAAGGTTTATAGGATGGCAACATGTGGCATCTAAGATGATTGGTTCACCTAAGCAAGGTAAGTAGGTTTAGGATAATCCTATTTTATTTTGGGTTAAATAGCTTTTTAGAGTTGAACTTTTTTTATTGGTTCATCCTAAATGGCACTTGCTTTTAGACTATTTCTAATGCATTTATATAGTTTGTAAAAGTGAAAGGTATGACAAAGGATATGGGATAAACATTTTAGTTGCAAACATAACCAACCTAGTTACAACTTACAACAACTACTTAATATCTATGTTATACTAACCTAATTTACTTACAAGCTATATTTACTATTAATCATAATATTAAAATATTAAAATAAATTATAGCTATACAATTATTAAGTATTAAAATAATTTACCATTATAACAAAGTATAAGTGATAATTAATAATTATCAATAATAATTTATTTATTTATATTATTATATTTAACTACATAGCTTAAGCTAGTGGCTAACTAGCTTAGTAATTAGCCGAGTTAAGTATCCTAAGGTAAGGTAAGCTAGTTAGTGTAAATTAGGATAGGCTACGTACAAGCATATTAACTTAGATATATTAAGCATGTACATTAGTTTAAGCTATTTAATTATGTGACATGGGCTAGGGTAATTTATACTTTGTACATAGCTATGTTCTACAAGGCTATGTGAGGTATACTAACATAGGTTTAAAAAACACAAATAAGTATATTAATTTAAACTACCTATGTTACCTAACCTATGTATATTAATATACTAGCTCATAGTACCTATATTAATTACCTATTAGCCTAGGCTATGGTAATACTAATTATACATATACCTATTTTTTGTTATATATGCTTAAATTATAAGAGATATTAATGTATATTAGTGTATCATAGATAATATATTATATTAAGCATATTAACTTAAGTATGTATTAATTTAGGCCATTCTTTTTTGTGACATGTGTCCATTCAGTACACTAATAGTTGCATGTTAGTTGCACACACAACGATATAGCCCAAATAATATATGATGTCAATTTTGTAATTACAAGCTTGACCATTCTAATTGCAAATGATAATTAGTTGCATCCAATTGCAAAATGATGGGTTGTATATGACATGATATTTTTTAATGAAATGTACCCATTATATTTTGATTTTAATCTTTTGAATTTAAATTTATGTTTTTCAAATAATATTAAATAACATTAAATTTTTGAAAATGAAAATATAAAGCCCAAACACCAAAAATGAAATCCAAAATTAAATGCAACACATTTTGGAGGTGTATACTTTACACACATGTCATGAAACTACTCAAGTTGCCCCCACCCCCACCCCCCTCCTACTGTGCTTTCATAAAGTGCAACATCTTTATAGGTCATGTAAATTTTTAAAAAAAAATTTAATCAATTTATAAATTGTGGTTTCAAGAATATTCCTTGGGGCAAGTGGCTTTATTAATTACTTTCGACTCTATAACCTTTAATTAGTCTCTTGAATCAACCCATGTTTCAAGTGACAAGAAAAATAAATTTGTTTTGTTTTGTTTTTTTGTTTTTTGTTTTTTTTTTTTTTTTTTTTTTTTTTTTTTTTTTTTTTGGTTTGTAGTCAAGTGCACTAAGGGGGGGAGGGGAGGCCAAACTTGCATCCACTTAGTGTATTGTAGGTATATAATTTTTTGGTGTCATTTAGTTAGGTAGTCATATTGAAGATCATGATTTGGAACAGTTGATTGTTTTTGGCCTTTCAATATATATAACTTGTTGCAATGTTCCAATGTAACACATGACATTCATTTTTTGTGTGTGTTTTCATCAAACATGCCATGTGGAAATGGTGCATGAACATTCATGATTGGGGTACCAAAAAGGAGTATCTAAGTTTTAAAGGACTAAAAAGGACAACTTTGGATTTTTAAATTTTTTGCATCATTGTAGTTGTATTGGATTTATTGTAAATCAATAAAAAAGATTTTAAAATTTGGACATTATATATATGTCCTTTTGATTCCTTTAAGCCTAATTATATCAAGTGTCTAAATTGCACCTCTTTATAAAAGGAACCAAAAGGAATGCATTAAGAAATGCAATTGATGTGTCAAATTTTTTTAATGGATAAATAATGCTTACATCTAAGTTTGGCCATGTTCATTGCATGCATTTCATTATATTCAAAACCATATGAAATTTTTGAATGCAACAAAATTCAATCTTTGGGGCTACAAGGAAAAAGATTTTTTTTTTGGGCCACTTGGTTGATTTTGTATATTCACTAAGCTTAAGATCTATAACTTGAAACCCACGCTTCAAGTTATAAATCTTAAGCTTAGTGAATATAACTTGGTATTAGTTGTTGAACATGTGTAGGAAATAATCATTAAAAAAAGGTGAAATTGTGTATAAATGCTTATTTAAGAATTTTTTACATTTATAGGTTTAAACCAAAGTTTAAATGCACACCAATGTACACATGACAAAAATCATCACCACCACATGAATTATTTTAGTTTAGACTACTCAAAAAATTTTAAATTTAATTTTTTCTTGTGTAGTTGTTATTTGTAAAAACTAGTGTAAAAAAATTCTTGATATATATATATAGAATCCCAACGATAAATGGGCCCACATCAAAGAGGACACAACATTTGATAAACCACACAAGTATAACATTAGGTTCAACAACTAATACTAATTCTTTTGAATTATATGTAATTAGACCACATGCATACATGCTTCTAAAAGTTTATGCATGTTTCAATGAATTCAATGTGCTCCAACAAATAAATTAATGTTCAAGGCAAACATGTTGCAATGATATTAAAATAACATTGAACAAATGTTTAATCAATTTCAAACATCATTTCAAAAGCAATGTGACTTGTTAGTCATAAATTGTCAAATATCAATCATGAAAAACATAAAAAGATAAAGATGCCAACATTATGATTGTTAAATATCTAGGTGATTAATGAATAATGATTATAATACCTAATAAAAGTGATTTTTAGCTTTTAATTACAAGAAGTTTTCATGCCATCAAAACTTTTGTTGGTCTACAAGTTGTCCATTGATCAATTCATATGTAAAATCTAAACATCTTCCATGCAAAAAAATTGTGAATACAATTACAACTTGAAACAAATGGTTGTACTTTGGTTGGGCATGATCAAATCTTTTCATGAAACATCTCAATTTGTGTTTGAAACCACTTATTTCCCATTCACCTCATATTTAATAATTATGATTCATTTTGTTCTAAACCTTAACAAAAGTTTGATCAACATTTGGAATTAATCCACATCTCCAAATCATGCACATTATGAATATCTCCTTGCCCATATAGTCTAAATCTCGAAATAATGTTCACATTCTTACAAATGTTAGATTATCACAAGATGTTCGCATCATGGAGTAACCCAAGATATGTAATCTCAATGTGAATGAATAACCTTTGGTGTTCAATAATCATTGTGTTTGTGGAATAAATCATTTTCCAACCATTGAACCAACTTTTGTGCTCTTCATTTTTTCAAAGTTTCCAAACCTTTCCACTCATTTGGGATACCACCTCTAGATTTGAGAGCTAAAATATAGAGCAAATAAATGATTCCAATCAATAGGTGCTAATTTTAATGGTAGGACCAACAATCTACAAAATGTGCAAATGTTAAAAGACATAACAAAAGGGGTTATGCATAACATCTTGTCAACAAATACCTCTATATGTTTTTATAACAAATGATGGGTGCCAAAGTATGAAGCAATTTAATTGCATATAAAAGATGGAACTAATTTATTTCAATTATATTATTATCTAAGTGAATGTGAAAATGGAATATAATTTGAATAATGTTGAAATTGAAATGGAACCCCTTTAGGCCTTGTCGTGTGTCAAAGACAAAAATGAAGGTATAATTTAATGTTGTATAGAAGATTTTTTGCAATGGATTAATTATCTTGAAACTTAATATAGTGTATTAGAATAGATTTCCCAATTTAGATGAATTCATTCAAAGTTATGAATAACTTTTCAAACTCAAGATGGTTATTATTTGAAAGTTGAACTTTTTGATCTAGTGAAAGAACCATTTAAAAAAAAACCCATTATCAAAAGGGGGATTGCAAGTTGAGTTAAAGTTATATCATGATCATCATCACAAATGCAAATGATTCCAATATAGATGCCAGTCCATCAATGACATCCATATTCCAACTTTTGAACTTTTTATATAATGTATATGTTGCAAGTTTCACAAGGGAAACTTCATAAGAAAGAGAGCTAATTTTGTGGTGTGAGTTTTTGGGCCATGCCCTAAGGCAAGAACTAGGCATTCACTTGGGTCTTCAACACATCAACTTTAGAAGTAGTGTGGACCTTATGGATTAAAATATGTGATTTTAAACACCTATATATAATTTATGTCCTAATAGGTAGTTTAAAACTCAATTACCTTAATAAACTAATTACTTTAGACTTAAATCTCCATAACAAAAAGGTTGTAAGCAAAAGGTAGGCAAATGATTTGATATTTCATTTATTTGAAAGGTTTATTCCATTATTATGCATAATTATTCCAAAAATTGAAACACAATTTCATTTAAGGTGTTTTTTGAATCCTAACTCACATCACACATATTAAAAAAAGGACTCATGTTGATGTAATAAACATTTTTCAAAAAGGATGTTTAAACCATTCTTGGCCAAGTACTCAAATGGACCCAATTACCCAAGCCTAATTCTAGTCAAGGTTACAAAAACTTAACCTAAACTAGGCCCTATTTTATATTTGAACAAACTCGAAGCTAGATTTTAGGATTCAACTATTGGAACTAGATAAAATCCACCCCTCCCCCTCCATTCTATCACTAAAAAAACTAGAATTGGACTCAAAGTTTGGTTTTATTTTTTTTTAAAAAACAATTCTAGTTTTAGTTCCTATAGTATTTCAAACATTTAAAGTTTCATTTTGTTTTGTTTCAATTAATTGATGTAATTTTTCTACTGCATGTACATTTCCATAATGATGATGTTTTTCCAAAGTATAACCTTCATTTTTCAAAAAAAAATCTTATTTTTCAAAAACATTGTTTTCATATTTTTGTTCAAGTACATTGCTCAAGTTTTTGTGGTTTTCAAGTCGCTTTATTTTCCTTTCAAGTTTTTGTGTGATTTTTGTGAACTCCTTGCATCAACTTCAAGCAAGTATCAAGCTACAAGAAAGGTAAGTTGTGTATTAAGTGCATTCATGGTATTTTTGCTCATTAGCTGACTTTCTTTTTGTTTTTGTCTTGGGGATGATTGTGGTGATGGCAGTGCTCGCAATGGTGGTCTTGCTGTTGTGGTGTTCATGGTCTTCTTTTTGTGATTATTCTTCCTTTTCATCTCCTTGTTCGTCATCTTCCTATTCATCACCTTGCTTCATTTTTGCAAGTCAAAAAAATGATTTTTTCTTTCTTTCAAGGAATCTAGATAGTTTTTGGTATTGTGAACTCACAAAACCAAAAAAAAATTCCTTGAAAAAAAAATTCAGTTTTTAAACTTGCAAAAATGAAACCTTTTTATATTATTTACAAGACCGAAAATTAAACTCCTTAAAAACATTGTTATGCACTTGCAATGATTGTAGGAGTTAGAAGGGGCATCATAACATATAAGACTACAAACAACATTTCAACACTTCAAAAATGTTTTGAAATCAATCACCAACAAGCTTGGAAAGACTAGATCGAATGAAAGAAAAATGGGGTGAAGGAAATATGTGACTTGCAAACAAAAGGTGTGGCCCCAACCTATCTACTGTTTCTACTTTCTTTAGTAATGCAATTTTTTATAGCAAGGATGATCCTTTGAAGAGGATCTTGTCATGTTTATTGTCAAGGAACTTGTGCCTCTATCATTTGTTAAACACAAAATTTCAAAAATATGGTTTTTAAGGCAAAAAATCCTTGGTTAAATTTTCCATCAAGGCAAAAAGTTTATAAGACATGATCTTTTGCCTAGGATTGTGAAGATGACCAAGGAAATGTTTGTATCTCCATCCCTTGTGTCATGTAATACTTGCATTGTACCTTTTGATCTTTGGATGTTTGAGGGGAGGTGTTGATATTTTTATCCTTATTATGCATTTTTTGAATGATAAATGGGAGCCTTGTATGTGTTTATTGCATTCTTTGAGATTACAGACACATCTAGAAATGCCATGACTTTATAAATAATTAACCTACTTCCAAAACACACGTTTAATGTTCATGTTCTTGCATATGTCAAAACTAAAAAGAGTAATATTTCCACCATGACTTTTATATTAACCTCTTATGAAAATTTTGGATTATTAGCACCTTTTGTGAGGGCTTGTTGGGTCATGCAATGTCCAAGTGTTGCTAGTATGCCATAGATGATTCCAAGGTATGTGTTGGTTTGACCTCAATTTCAATGAAAGAATCATATAGTTAGTTTTGCAAAAACTCATCACTTGGACGAAGAAACATGGTAAGGGATAATAAGAATGGCAGAAAACATGTGAATTTACGAGGTGTGTTCGTGCAAATTCAAGATCATGTAAAAACTTGATTTGCTTCAAGAGTCATCCTACTATAGGAGATTCTTGTGTTCAAACATGTAATTGTTCTTTGTTATAAAAGTCAACAATCATTGGCCTTACAAGGCTGTGTGCCAAGTCTTTGAGTTTGGGCAATAACTTAGGTTGTTTTGAATACCTTACGGCCCATGGAATAACAATGTGTGGTTGAACTGAAGTTGACAATATTGGTTATTTTCAAATGTCCTTGCTATTGCCATAACATGTGTATGTCAATTCTAAGCATATTATTTGGTTTTTGACTCTAATGAAACCCAAGATTTTGATGGAAAGCCTCAAGTCTTTCGACAAAACTTGCAAAAACAAATGGTAGAGGTCTTATGCCCTTTCCTTTCATTTATGGTTTTTTCCAAAAAGCCAAAGCTCACAACATGTTAACATTGATGTTAGACCTCCATTACAAGGGGTTGAGGTTGGTCATTCAATATGTTGGCAAGGAGAAAACTCAACAAATTACAAGTGAATATGATCATCAAATATTGCTTTCATTCCTTGTTTATGCATATAATTATTTAAATCAAAGTGATGTAAATGCCCAAGCTCCTAACTTTATCCCCCAAAATAACCACAAGTTTATATGACCTTTTGGATACTAAAGAAGAAATTGCATCATTAGTGTTGAAAAAGCAATTGAATTTCTTTTGGATCAAGAAATTGATGGACAAAGAGTGCAAAGATCAACTTGTGTGGTGGAAATTGCATGAATAACAATTTTTTTATGTTAGGTTTGTAGCTTGACAAATTATGGGGATTGTGGGCTCTCATATTTGAGGCTGAAAAGGTTTTCAATATTGTAAGTATATGCACAAACACTAAATGCTTTTAACTAGGCATTAAAAATATTGAGGTGTTTATAATCATGTATAAGAATTAACTAGATGATGCTCGTGTTGGTGCTCGTGAATCCATGAAACAATTCATGGAAATGGAAGATGACATGATGGAAAAAACTAAAGAATTAATTGTAAAATTGGGCTCCTTGAGTTGGAGGAAACTCTCTAAGTAATTTTTTCAATTTCTTTTCATTGTGTCAATTTTTAAATTTTTCTAATGGATTATATTTAATTTAAGTTGCAATGTTAAAATTCTTGTTTTTATTTGTTACAAATCTTGGTGCAATAGAACAGTGGGGCAATAGAGATTGGCACTTCTAAATCCTAACCCTAGGATATGATGAACCCTTATCAATTGTCAGGATTCATGTTAGGGTTCTTTTTTTGTAATGCCACATATTTTGGGGGTTTGAAATAAGGTTTTTTGGGGGTTGGAACAAGGTTTTTGAGGGATTTGAAACAAGGTATTTTTAGGCTAGGTGAGGAAATTTTTAGCACTCTAAACTAGAGTTGTTTTCAGCCTAAAATAGGGTTTTTTTGGTTGAAGTAACGTTTTCTTGAGGATCTGAAATAAAGTTTTATATGGTTTGAAATAGGGATTTTTTTGGGAATCTAAAGGTTTTATGGGGGTTTTGAAATAAGGTCTATCTAGGATTTGAAATAGGGAAACATTAAGGTTTTTCAAAGGTGACAATAGGCCATTCAAGGTGGTAGCTCCAATTTTGGAAACCCTAGACATGGAACCACATGGCAATGACCAAAAAAAAAGTTTTGATCCTTGATAGACATTTAGTGTAGATTAAGATTTGAAAATAAATTAGTTTGTATTAGTTTAGGATTTTATTTCTGTCCATCATTTTATTTCTTGAAATAAAAATTCTATTCAATTTTTTTTTAACATAGTCCATTTTAGTATTTTGAATGTTGGAACTGAAACCAAAGGTTACCCAAAACCAGGGATTATGGAACCAAGAACTAAAACTGACCTAACTTGAAAAAAATTTAAAAACCAAAACTAAAATTGCCTCCTAATTTAAAAACCAAAACTAAAACTGAACTAAAACTAATCCTTTGAAAAATGTTAAGAATTGAAAGCAAGGGCCCCCCTAAAACTATGGAACCACCCAACAATGATTTAAACCTTAAACCCTAAACCACACTTGCTGCACTAAATATTGTTTTTAAAAAGACGATGTTTAAACCAGTGGGATGATTATATATGTGTGTGTGTGTGTGTTTTCTGGGTACTAATCAAGTTCGGGTATAAAAAATTCAATGAACCGTTCAGGTTCTTTTATTTTTAGGAGATTTAAAGACTTGTCTGTGGTTGGATCTTAGATATCCAACGAACGCCAGTTATGAGGTGGGGGCGAAGATTAGGGTATGTGTTTAACTGGGTATATAGAGTTCGATTCTTTCATAATATTTGAGACAGGTACAAACATATTGTTTTATCAAAAAATTTAGAAGACCCCCTTTAAAAACATGCACCAGATTTTTAACAATGTCCTGCAAGCCAAGGTCTTTAAGGCTTTGACAAACATTCTTAAAATCTTTTAAGACTACAAGGCAAGAATTCTTTTATGTTTGCAATCTAAAAGCAATTGCAATCATGAGATGATACAAGCTACAAGCACTCAGCACACAAACAAGGTGCAAGTATGAAAAGGTTTTTATATGGTTAGTGTTTTGCTATGAAAGAAAGGATTCCAATTCAGGATGAGTCAAGAACTTGGGATATGCTGAAGCCCGTTGAGAATGTGACTTGTACACCTCTTGGGTTCTTTGTGTTATTGTTCTGCTATGAAAGGAAGGATTCCAATTCAGGATGAGTCAAGAACTTGGGATGTGCTGAATTCAATCACCTGCAAACAATTATATGTTTTGGGAGTTTTCCAAGAGAATTGAAGACGAGAGAATATTCCAGTCCAAGAATGGCAGGAAGCAAACCCATTAGGAAGCAGACCCATGATGATCATCACCCAGTGCATTTGGATTCAGGTGTTGATGTTGTCATGCATCAAGAAGAAATGGAATGCCCCTGTGATCATGGGATGCAGCATTGGTCCTTTATTTCTTGAGCTCCTGGTGTGGAGCTTTCCAAGAGAATTGAAGACAAGGAAAAAAAATTGCAGTGTAAGAATGGCAGGAAGCAAACCCATCAGGAAGCAGACCCATAAGCATGATCATCAGCATCATCAAAGGCGGCACGTGGATTCAGGTTTTGATGTTGTGATGCAGAATCAAGAAGTGAAATGCCCCTGTGATGATGGGACGCTGCAGCTCCTGGTCCATTATGTCTTGAGCTCCCGGTGTGGAGCTTTCCAAGAGAATTGAAGACGAGAAAAATTTGCAGTGCAACAATCCCAGGAAGCAAATCCATCAGGAAGCAAACCCCTCAGAAAACAGACAGGAATCATCAGCATCATCATCACACAGGGCATTTGGCTTCAGGTGTTGTGATGCAGCATCAAGAAGAAATGAAATGAAAATTTCCTCTGTGATGATGGATGAGATGTCGCAGCTGCTTCTCAAACTTAGAACTACTACTACTACTACTACTACTACTGTGTTTTCAAAACACTGGAAAATTCCATCTTTCTATCTAAGTTTTTGCATACCAGAACTACTCCATCCCTCTTATTGCTGCAATCTCAGAACATCCAAAATTGTAAAAGAAAGCACGGGAGGATCAAGCTCCCTGAAGATAGATAGATAGGTTGTACAGAAAGCAGAAAATCTCAGCAGCAGCAGCACGATCCACAATTTCCAAGGCCTACAAATAAGGAACACCCATACCTTGAAAGCACAAGGATCCAGCCCCTGAAGAGCTGCACTGTGGGACCCACTTGCTCCTTCTTGATCGTAGGTCCGGATTGCTGCTGCTGCTGCTGCTGCATTGGCTACTCTTCTTCGTCTTCTTGTCCTTTTTCTACTTCTTCCTTGTTCGGAAATGGGTTCACCATATCCCACGGTGCAACATTAAATCGGAAAGGCATGGAGAGGAAGATGGGAGATACAGATCCATCCCTCATTGGACAATACAAGATTGCAATGTTTTCTCATTGGGTAGTAGAAGATTGCAAAAAGCTACGCAGCAGCAGTAGCACTCCAATCCATTTCTTCTTCATCTGGAGTGTGTTCTGGAAAGCACACTAGTGAGAACTGTGGGGTGGTTGTTGCTGGTGTTGTATTGCAGCAAGCAACATAAGAAAACAGTAGCAACAGCAGCAGCAGGGAAGCTCATAGAAGAAGAGGAAAACCCATGGCAGGCATGGTAGGGTGTGCTGCAGCAGTAGGGCAGGCCGAATTTCTGGGACAAACGCTCTGCAACAATCATCATCGACCCACAACAACAACAGCGGCAGGAGGAGCACTTCACGTGGTATGTCTGGTTGGGAAGAAGAAGCCCGCTGCTGCTGCCAAGAAGGCGGTTCAGAAGGCTGTTGCCAAGGTGAACAAACCCACTAATGAAGAGCTCGCAAAGTGGTATGGTATGTCGGATCTGTTCTCTTCCGCACCATCCTTCACCCACTTCACCCATTCTCTCTCTCACTCTCAGATGCTCTTGTCTTGATACTCGTGTTTCTGGGTCTGAAATTGGGTGCACATGAGCAATCACCCACTTCTTTTATAACTTCTTGAACTGGATTTGTATGTTAGGAAATGCAACACCCATTCCCTCAATCTGCTGCAACATCAACAGAAAAGTTTGATTGCTGCATTCTGTATTGCACGGTTGTCAAAGAAGAAGGGTATGGAGATGAGATGGTGGAGTTGGCTTGTAGAGAGATGGTGGAGTGGGTTGGGCCAGTGATGTTCTCATTGCTCTTGTTTCTCTCTGCTGGGTTATTGCAGGCCCTGACCGCAGAATCTATCTTCCCGAAGGTTTGCTTGACAAATCGGACATTCCTGCATACCTAACTGGAGAAGTCCCTGGAGAGTGAGTGTCAGAATTTTCCCTGAATACTTATGTGTATGTGGATGGATCTTGCTTGCTTTGCAGATTCAGCCCAATGTGTGCATTTCTTTATGCTCTTCTGCACTTATTTTCAGTATTTTCTTCACCTTCTTGTTGCAATGCAAGGTAGGGCTGATAAGCTTGCTTTTGTTTCAACATCTTTGTGTCCATGTATGTGTTTGTGTTTGTGCAGCTATGGTTTTGATCCCTTTGGTCTAAGCAAGAAGCCATCTGACTTTGACAAGTGAGAATCCTCAAGTCCTCTCCTCCCTCCCATCAATTTTTTTTGTTTTTGTAGTTAGTCTGTCTTCTAGCTTTTTTGGGTTCATAATCTGCAATGCTTGTTTTATAGCTTACATGTTTTGGAGGAATTTGTTGCTACAGGTATCAGGCATATGAGCTTATTCATGCACGCTGGGCCATGCTTGGAGCTGCAGGATTTGTGCTACCCGAGGCATTTAACAGGTCTGGTGCTGTTTGTGGTCCTGAGGCTGTCTGGTTCAAGGTAAAAATTTGCTGATTTTTTTTTCATATCAGACATTGATACACCGAGAATCATCATAATGTGAACAAGAAAATTATGTTAAAAAAAAAATTCCTTGGTACTTTCAGAGATTGCAGACTCCATCTAAGGAGCTCAGATTGTTGAGTAGGTAGTAGTTTCCTGTGGTCTGTGTTTGAATTTATTTTGCATCGATCCATCTGTGGGCGGTACCACAGACTGGAGCTCTTCTGTTGGATGGCAACACTTTGAGTTACTTTGGAGCAAATATTCCCGTCAACCTGGCAGTTGCTGTGATTGCGGAAGTTGTTCTTGTTGGAGGAGCAGAGTATTACAGATCGACCAACAAGTCTCCCCTGGGATCGGTAAATCTCTTTTATCAAAAATACCCGTCAAAATGCTGCTTGCAGAATCTTTGCTTTCAGCTATCATCTTATGTTCCAAATTCAATTTCTCAGTGTTAATTAGAGCTCGGAGAAAAGCTTCATCTTAAATCTGATACATTTTGGTTTGGGTGGATGTTATTCTCAGAATTTGGATCCACTTCACCCAGGTGGTGCATTTGACCCACTTGGATTGGCGAAGGACCCAGATCAGTTTGCACTGTTGAAAGTTAAGGAGATCAAGAACGGGAGGTTGGCCATGTTCTCCATGCTTGGATTTTTCATTCAGGCGTATGTCACCGGACAGGGTCCTGTTGAGAATTTGGCTGCTCACTTGAGTGATCCTTTTGGCAACAACCTGCTTACAGTCTTACAAGGCACAGCAGAGCGAGCACCAAGCTTGTGATCACTCAATTTCAGTCAAGACCAACAAAATGGGGCTTTTTTTGGTTTCCTGGTGGAGTTTTTGATTCCTTCGCAGATTTGTAAACTCTGCTGCTGAAGGCAGAAGTGCAGTGACTGAAAGAATTGTGAATCCACAGAAGCACAAGTATTTAAACCTAATGTTTTACAAAAAAAATTCAATACTCTTATTGTTGACTGGATTTTGAGTGCTCACATTGTTTAGACTCAAATCTGTTGGAAATCTGTTGGAACTGCTGCAGGCTGCTGCATTAATCAAAGGATCCTAAGTTTTGTCTTAATTTAAAATTAAACGCGGAGATGCTAAACTGAATGGAATTTCTACAATTTCTGACCTAAACAACAAACAAATGTCTCCCACTTTTTTAACCCAAAATAAATCTTGTTATTCTTGTCTTTCAGGACAAATTCTGAAGGAAAAATTTAGATGAATCAAACAATTCATATCATGAAATTGTAATCAAAGCAATTGGAGCATACCAATCAAATAAAACAAGATGTTTGCTTGGCTTTCAAGCATTTTGCTAAAAGTTTGCATTCTAATTTCATTTGTTCACATAATGGAAGTGCATTCCGATTGCAATTGTTCACCTTACACCATAGGCTTTGACTTGAGCTACACATTTATTCCATATGCTTTTACCATTGATGGTGATAACTTCAAACCTATTATAGGGTAGATAAGTTTAGGCTCCACTAGTTGTCTCAACCTACCAAACTAGATCATGGTGATTGGAATTTATTTTGAATGGAATGGAACAATCTCTTTTGCATTCTATGTCTTATCATGCTTCA
>Ga0209611_10003614_pt1 | contig 26733 bp, 19 predicted proteins | sample S1TSphgellanicum_3_FD_187693 | JGI IMG/M metagenome (GOLD analysis project Ga0209611, IMG submission 187693) | Host-associated microbial communities from peat moss isolated from Minnesota, USA - S1T2_Fc - Sphagnum magellanicum MG (SPAdes) (version 2) | ecosystem: Host-associated > Plants > Peat...
TTGTATTAGTAAACAGATAAGATGGATCATCAAAAAACCCAATCGATGATATCAAAAAAATAGAAACATTCAAAAAAAACTCATGCGAAAAAAAAAAAGCACGATATTGCACATGTTCGATCAACTTTAAGTAATACCATTATTACTGTAACAAATTTTAAAGGAAATACAAAAACTTGGTCTCCCTCAAGTTCATTGGGGTTTAAAGGAACTTGTCGCTCGACCAATTATGCTGCTCAAGCCACTGCAAAAAATGCCGCTCGAACTGCCATTCAACTGAGAATTGTTGCATAGCAAATCAAGGGTCGAGAAGATAAAAACGAAAAGGAAGGCGCATAACGAAATATATATTCTTTTTTGTACGCCTCTTTTAAGAAGCGCTCTTCTGCTACACCCTTTCAATTTCTGCTTCTTTTCTTCACAAAGCAAAGAAAGCGGGTAAACCTCTGAGTAAACCCTGTAATGTAGTTCAATTCTACAAAACAGAAACTCCGTCCTACCCCACCTAGACACGCGTTGAGAGTAATCCTAAGGTGTGAGGTGTGAAGCTTGAAGGATAATGTAATGATGCTTGGGGTTTTGTACTAAGCTAATGTTAGGGTAAAAAGATTGAAAAAACAAATTTTTTTACTACACATTTCCCCCCAATAAATGAACAATGCAAACAAACTAATACAAAGGCCTCGTCAAGAAAAATCTCAAGCAAAACTGAAAGATCTTCTAGATGGAATATCATAGGTTAAGGATTTAAATGATTGGCATCCTAAGCAGGAAGCCAGTGGTGGAAAAGGTTATATCTTTCTTTGATTTTGATACCACCATTTCCATCAGGCTTTTTTTAGGTTTTTTTTGTTGAGAGAAATGATACATTGCACAAAACTTGGTAAACCCATATCGCTCCTTTCGAGAGGTTCTAAATGCAAAATGACACAGTGAAATACCACTCTAGAAGAGCTAGAATTCTAACCTTGTGTCAAGACTTACGGGTCAAGGGACAATCTCAGGTAGACAGTTTCTATGGGGCATAGGCCTCCCAAAAGGTAACGGAGGCACATTTTGGGGTACTCTACTATAGAATCCACAAAAATGTAGAGAGCCTCTTTTTATAACAATATTATATGTTGCATATAATAAAATTTTCTCTTACTTTCCCTAAACCAGATCGCAACAATTTTTGGTTAAAAGGTTATTTTTAAACAGCCCTAAGCTCCCTGTCCCCGCCCCGAGTGTAAAACAAGTCTTCTAAACTAATAAGTTCGCCAAGTTCCAGGGGGGTTTTTTTTTCCCCCAATTTCATGAGGTAGGTGAAGTGGCGATACTCCACAAGAGGACTTAGCCAAAATCTGGCTACAGGTCAGAAAAAAACAGTAGAATACTGGCAACTTGCAAAAGGACCTTTATAGTCGTCTAAATATGGCGATCTCAACAGTTGTTTTTCCTAGAAATCTGGCGAATTTGGGAGGATTTTTCCCCAGAAAATCCTTTACAGAAAATCGCAGGCCCTCTATTTTTTCTTCGGTCGCCAAGTGGCGACTTGTTTTTTGGCGAAAACACTGGCGCCTACACGTCTAGAGAATACAACAGTAACTGCAGTGGGCATTTATTAAGCAACAACGTTGGGTAGTCTAGCGCCGGCGTTTTGAGGATCTTGGATACCACGCTAAACAATCAGGGACGACGCGTACCTAACGAGGCGTTCCTCACTGACGGTCACTTTCAGTTAGTGGGAGGAGTCGGTGACCGTGACCCGGGTTTTTTTTTTTTTTTCGATTTTGTAATGTAGCCCAAATGGCGATCCTCCATAAGATGATTTAACCATGTTTGGCTATTAGAAAATATGAAAGTAACAAAACACTTAGCATTCCTTCTTTATTTTGGGCTACGTACCTGCTGGAACTTAGTATAGAATCTCGCCAAAAAAATTAGGATTTTGGCAACAGAAAACACTTAAATTTTGCCACTTTGAAACTAAAAAAAAAAAAGGTCATCATTTGGTGAAATTTCTCCCCCAAAAAAAAACGATCAGAAGTGTCAGACCAGCAATCATTTAAATCGTCAATTTGATTGGCCCATCACTCAAAAAATAAATTGACTCAGCCAGGGGCATTATTGGAATCGAGCCCACCTTGGCTTTGGCCTTTCATATGGTTTTCAATAATTCATCATTATTTATGTTAAATGTCAAGTTTAATTTAAGTTAATATACATTTTCTGGAAATGAAAAGAAAAATGTTAATTTTATAAAATAAATAAATCCATGTTGATGAATGGGAAAAAAAAGTGAGATAATTATAAAATGAAAATATTTTAAAAGAAAAATGAGAGATATTTATTTTAAATTTTAATTATAAAAAGACATAGTTAAGCTTGAGAATGAGATAGTTATTTTTGCAATCGTCTTTGGAATCGTCCATGGACGACCATATGAAGGATTTCAAAAAATAAAATAAAATCATGTTATACCAATTTTGATTACTCGTCAATGGAAATGAAAAGTTTTCCAAATTGGAATTCATTATACTTAAATTTGCAAGAACAAAATGTTCAATAGAAGTTGTTTTAATTTCCAATATAAAATATTGTCTTCATGCTACATCTAACTTATGAAATTTTCAATTGAATTAATATTGTGTCCTTGATGTTAAATCAAGTGAATGCATCACTAGATCATGGGTGTTGGTGGTTCCATTTTCATGTACCTATTACACATGATTTGAAAATTCAAAGAAAACAAGAAAAATTGCATGAACATGTAAATCACAAGTGGGTTTAAGATTGAAATTATTTATATTTATTATATAATTATGAAAATTTATGTTCTTGTTTGCACAAATATTTTTTCATCTTTTTATTTTCTATGTATAACTAATATGTCACATCATTCTCTTTTCATGGATTTCATACACATATAAACTATGTTAAAAATATTTAAGATTAAAATTTTAATTTCTTTCATAATTTTATTCTATAAAATTTTGCACTCATACAACTTGTTTTTCCTTAAGTGAAGGTGTTTCCAAAGGTCATAAACATTCATTTATAATCAACCCAAAAAAAATTAAACATTTAAAAATAAATAAATTACACATCATATGATTCTTAATATGATCCAACATGCATATTAATATTTAAAAAAATTCACATGAATTATCACATGTGAATCAATGCACATCAATGTGATAAAAACTTTTCACATGATTTTATATATGAATTATTATATATGAGTCAATACACTTTAATTATAAAATCCAACCATCAAGTAAATTACCAAATTTAACTTTTATACAATTACATAAATAATAATCTAATTATATCAAATTACAAAGACATTCATTAAACAAAATTGTAAGGATTTATAAAGTCAAAGAAATTTTTCTAAATTACTAAATTTCACTTAATTTGGGCTATGGATTAAATAAACCAACGAATGAAAATTGGTTACCAAACATAACCATGTTTTGTGAGAATTGAAATGCCTACATTTCATCCATGTAAAATGAATATGAAATGTTCATCCAAACAATGAAAGTTTATGAAATCATTGGGGCAATGAAAGCCAAGGGTGATACCTTGTGCTAACTAGTAGGTTACTAGTGAAGGTTATAGGTTGTAATTTGGATGGATGACGTAACCAATCAAAACATTGAAATTTTTCACAAGGGATGGTTATGTGACTGACACTTGTGCATCATCCATTTGCAACCATTATGTGGTAGGTAAAGCCCAAGTAGGACAACATTATCAATATAAAAATACCATTTAAGACCCACTTTGCACTAGGAGTCAAGGCCAAAAAAACTTGGGGCCAACTTTTAGCATTTTTGGATTGCAAATTGGCCACCCAAATTTTATGGTATCCTTTTTTTTTAGCCTTGGGGCCAATACAAGGCCATAATGTTCAGCATTTATTAATAACTTGGGGTAGATTGATTTTTATTTTTTTTTATGTCAACCTTCATTCCTAGAATAAAGCCCTTGGGGCTGATTTCAACTTTTGCACCAATAGGAATGTTGGATTTGGGTTGAACATTGGTTTTAATTCCTAATGTAAAACAAGCTTTTGAGATGATAGCTAGCCGAAGGTGGTATATATATTTTGATTTGCAGCCTCTTGAAAGGGCCTTAATGAGCACAAAAGACATGTTAAGTCTTTTTTTTCTTAAACTGTATTTTCAAAAAGTTGTAAGGATGAACATAATACAATATAAGCTTCTATCACTTTCAAAACATAAGGTGCCTCCTCCTCTATGGCGGAAAAAATAGTATTTATAAAGGTATCTCAAAATACACTAAAAAATAAATCTTAAATGTGATTTACATTTTTTAAAAACTTTCACCCATACCCCATATTTGGGTATTTAGCAATCTTTAACAAATTCAACAGAATGTATTGATTGTTTCTCAACTCACACCCATAAACATGAAAAGCAAAACAATACTTTTAATAAGGTGCTAGACTATGATCCCATGGCTGCTCCCTGTTTCCAATTGCCCAATCACAATGATTGGTCCAGGTGGTTTGCTATTAGTAGTCTCCCAGCTATTTGCAGTATGTTTTCACCTTTGAGAGAAGACTTTAATAAAAATGATCCCATTGCTGCTCCCTGTTTCCAATTGGTCAATCACAATGATTCGTCTAGGTGGTTTGCTATTAGTAGTCTCCCAGCTATTTGCAGTCCCACTTTCAGAAACTGAACTTGAACATGAGATATATTTTTGCAGGGTGACATACTGAGTACTACTGGGGATGCTGCTAGGTGGACACTTGGCAATAGGTTTTGCCTGGAAACCAAAGACTATATTGGAACTAATCAAGAGACTGAAGGGTGTTCTCATGAAAGTCCCAGGCAGTTTAGTTTTTAGCTTGAGTTCTAATGGAGGATTTATTATCTAAAGGGTCTTAAATAATCTCATTAGAGGAGGATCCACCCACACCCAATTTGTCAGGCTCTACCAATGTCTACCACATCCAAAATGGTGTGCAAGTTATCCTACCAACAAACATGAGGGCTATAGGAACACAACAATCCTGCACCCACCTCATCACCTTGAGTATTCCACTACTCAGCAGAGCTGAAGATTCTGGCATTTCAACCTTAATGGATGCCACAATCTGACAGATAACAGGATCACAGGTTAGCTGTAGTACTACTACTACTATGCCTGTCACAAAATGGAAGAATCATTCATTCCGTTTATCCTTCATTCCATGCTCTCATGACTTGGAAAAAGAGACTCCTATCCTACCATCCATGTGAAACTCTACTTGGGTCAAGTTTCAAGGAGCTCAGCTTGAGGGAATCCTTCCTTCATTTGGGGCATAGTCTAAGCACATTCTCAAAAACCATGACAAATCATCATCACATGTGTGCACCCACATGGCACTTCTTAGGCTATGATCACAGGCTGCACTTATACCTTCTTGAAACTAGCAGTTTGTTCTGCCATGATTGGCAAGAAACAAAAGCATTTCCACACTTCAGCTTGAAACTGGTACAACATGCAACAGTTCAGAAGAACACAAATACAAAGCAGCAGGCACAGTTTCAACCAAAATGCTCCTGTTTCTATTCCCAAATATAATTGAGGGAAGCATCAAATGACTGACATTGTCAGGTTCTTCGGCGAGCCCGTCTCCGACAAGAAAAACAAATTGCACGATCACTTGGTTGGTGCAAGTTAGCAAGTCTAGCATAATGATCCTGGATAGCTCTGTTGCCAATGTCGCGCTCACTGTTCAGCCCCTCTCGTAAAAGAGCATTTTGTTGCTCAAGCTCCTCAATTTTCTCCTGATGCCTCAAAAGCTTTACACAAAAAGGCCCATAAAACACAACAGAAGACATTGGCATTGTGTGTCAAACAAACATATAAAAACTTGAAAAGTCAAGAAGAACCCAGTGTACCCTTTCTTGGAACTGAAATAGAGTCCCAGACAGGGATGTGAACAAAAGCAGTCAAGATGGTGCACATCATGATGATCCAGACCACAGTACATGTATATGTGCAAGGAAAAAGCTAGCAGTTAAATGTGGTAACAAGAAGTGCTTACAGTGCGAAGGATCTCATTTTGAGTCTGCAATCTCTCCACCTGAATAAGAATTGCATATGCCAAGCCTAAGCATCCAACGACAGCTTCACTGGAATAGGAATCCAGCCCAGAGAAGGTGCCACACAAAGCCCTGTCTAACCAGCTAGCTAACATCAGAACTAGAACAAAGGGAAGGTCCAATATGACAACCTCAGAATCAGAGTGCTTGATGGATGGCACAATGCGACCTTGCTCTGAATTTGGTGATACAACAGTCCCAGGTTGGGCTGATCCAGTTTGAATTCTAGGAAGTGCTTCCACCTGGTTGCCACCACCATCCACTCTCGACAGCAATTTATTTTTCAACACGGAAACAGCTTCCTGTCCCAACCCATCAATCCAGAAAGCAGTGCATTACAAATTACATGGGAAAACATGTCCAAGTGGAACTAGTAGTGAAGGAGTATAGTTTTTTCCCAAGCAGTTACACCATTACAAACAACAAGGTTAAGATATCAGTCGTGCTGTATCAAAAGCATGTATTTGCTGCAGAATAATGCTGGCCAACACCCACCTACAGGTGTGCAATTGGTTCCATGTATGTGTGCAATTGGTTCCATGTATTAGATCTAAATTACAGTCAAGGAAAGAAAATTCTACACCTATTTCATGTCTGATGGAATGCTTTATGTATAAACTAGAAAGTCAACACATTGCCATCACAATGCAACAACCACAAAAAACACACCTGAAACAAGTGCACTGCCTGTTGTGCCACCCCTGGTTTCAGCGCAATGCCTGCCAAACCCTCAACTCCATATCATCATCATCATCATCATCACCTCCTGCTCTTTCTCTGCAGCCACTGTTAAACTCTGCCCCTATTCCACAATACACTACTGGGCGTCTGGATCCTGAAATTCCACAACAATATTTGGTGGATTCCAGTTCATTCAGCATGACTCAGTTGAGCATCTTGAAGACTGATCACTTGTGATTTGTGCCTCAGAAGAATCTTGGGTACACAATTGATTCTTTGTTTGTTTACCGAAGATGTCACAAAGCTTTCAGGTACAAGCTTAGTGTACAAATTGATGCATTTCAGCATACAGGGACTGAGCATTAATGAAGCTGAAAGACAGAATGAATGCAAAATTGTTGTCAACAAGCAAGGGAGTGAGCAAGTGAGGCAAGCAAGCATGGAGGAGAAAACTGACCAACACCAAAGCCATGGCCTATCCCAACTCCGCACCCAATTCCAGCTTGCAAATTCTTGATGCCCACTCTCCTTATCTGACACACTTGATCAGCAGGAGTCGCAGCATGTGAAGACCTGCAATTGTAAGAGGTGGGAAACCGCTGTGGGGCTCCTATGGGGTTGCACTAAGAGGGCTTCCCAGCAAGGGTTTAGGGTTTAAGGTTTGCTGCTGCATCAATTCGTTCATGGCGGCAACAATGTGCGCTGTGATTTCAGCAAAAAAAACTACAATGGGGTGTTATGAGGCTCGCAACAACGTACCAGACTTTGCACGTGATGGCTGCCACCAATGCGCCTTGTGGCACCTTGTGCTGCGCTCATGACTCCACTAATCCCTGGTATGTCTGCAGTGCCACGCTCCCTCCTGAACAATGATTCCTCACACCAAGGTACATGGAAAGATCCTTAAGCTACCTGAGATTGCAAAGAACGCGAAAACAAAGAGACATCCATACCCAAAGGGATTGGAACCCCGACACCAATGCCCACGCCACAGCCAGCGCCAAAACCGCTCATCACCTGCCCCACTCGCAAGACGAAAGGGTTGCGCAACCCAACGTCCCCCATCGTTCGTTCCTTCCTGCCCTCACCTCACCTCACCTGCGCCTGGATCTTATGCACAATCTTTTTTGTCTCTCTTGGGCATTCCAGGATCTTATAGCTCTCTGCATCTGTCTGTCTCGCACGCCGGGAAAACAGGGGACGACGGATGAAGGAGCTCGACACGAGGAGGGACAGGGATCTGATGCACATGACCTGAGGAGCTCTTCAGGAGGAAGTACAGGGATCTGATGCACATGACCTAAGGAGCTCGACAGGAGGAAGCACAGGGATCTGATGCTCATGACCCAATTCCAAGCTTTACAGAACGACCCAACAATTGTCTTTGGTTGTTGTCATCATCTTCATCAAGAGTTTCTTCTTCTGTGCTTCAATTCTTCGCACTTCCTTATCCCCAGAAAGAAATCTTTGTTCCAAGGATTTTATCTACCAACCCTAGTAGCAGCTTCCTTGTGAAATGAAGATCATCGATACAGATGTGACCAAGCAAGGAAGGGGGCTTTCCATCAGACTTGCGAGAAGAAAGTGACCTTAGTAGCATCGGACACAAGGATGGAGCAATGGATATCTGGTTGTTGGAAGCAATGGTGAATTTCAACCCAGCAACAGAGCAGCACTCTGTAAGGCTTTTGATTCCGAAAATCTATTTTTCATTTCTTTCTGCTGTAGTTATTCATGTTGAATCCATACAGCAACTACATGGCCTGTCTGCATCCTCTCCATTCCTTGTTCAGTTCCCTTGCATCCTCCTCCCTTCCTTGCATCTATCTCTTCAGGAACCTTTTAGTTAGGCAGACTGTAAGCTGAAGGAATGGGTGGTTGTTCCTGCAAAGCTTGAATAGGGTTTGAGCTAACCAGAATCAAAAATTCTACAATGCTCAGAGTATGGGCTGAGTCTCAAGTCTCAACCCCACCTGCCCCCCCCCTGCAAATCAATGGATGTGGTCTATTCCACATCTTGGAAGAACGGGGAGGATTGATTGCCTTAGTCAAAGGAAAACATAATATCATGTGAATTTGTGGTCTGGTCCAAGGATTGGCATGACCATTGCCAACTTGAAGGTTTGAATGCCAACACTTGCATTTCACTCAACTCACATTACCAATTGGTTTCAAGGAAGAAATTCATGAAGAATTGATCACATACCAGGTGACTGACACACATCAAAAAAGCTGGCACTCAGTTGATGATGCATGTTGAGTTGCACTTGACAGATGCCCACTTGTTCTGATCCAGTTGTGAATCATGAACTCAGAGATAGTCAGTGCTGGGTCTGGGTAATGTGGTTGCATCCTCAGCAACATGCAAATTTCTCAAATCATTCATTCTTATCATCAGGTGAGTTGTTGCTAAGTCATCACCTCGTGAAGAGAGCTCTGTGAAGCTCATCACCTCATGAGCTTCTGTGATGGCTAAGATGAGCTCTCTTCAAGAAAGCAAGTCATTAAGAGGTTGGCCACCTTAACTTGTGGATCCATTCCCCCAAGCTTGCCCTGCAGTCAGTTGCCAAACTGGAAACACAGAATCAGCTTTAGACAACACGAGACCTGTTCTCCTAACTCATCAGGAATGGCAAATCCTGGCTGGCTGCCTGGTCAGAAGGGCCTGTAACATGTCTCCTGGCATTCTCCATCATATTGATATTTCTCCTCTAGACTACTTGCCCATCTTGGAATCTAAGCCGCTCAGAGTTTCCTGTTTGCAAACTGGAAACAAAACTAGAGAAAATCAGAAAGAGAATACTATACAATTTTTCACTACTTGGTTGGGCAGAATTCAGATCCTAAATTGTGTGATGAGACAGAGAGGTTGTGGAGACAACTTTTGCACTGATCTTCACTTGGGCAAAAAGGGATAGCCAGATCCATAACATTTGCGTAACATTCTTAGATAGCAAGAATTTGTCTGCCTCCCCGATTCCATCAGCCAATCAGCTACAATAGTAGTAGTTATCAAGGCTGCATGTTTAATGAAGAAGAAATTGCTAAAAAGCTCTGCAACATGTCACCACATAATTTGGACATTCTTTCATTAGATTACTTCCTAGATGTACCTTAGATCAAACTGTTGTGAATCCAACTATATGATTGGTTTGCTTGAGGCACATCCTACATACCATTGTGCATGGAAAACACATGAGAGGGATAAATTCACGATGAAAACTTGTGGAGCAAAGAGATGTTTTGCCTTGTATCATTTGACTCAGTATTTGTGCAACATGTGTAGATAGTCTTAATATTGTTCACATATAAACCATCACTCATAGCAATCCCTAGAAGTTTGAGATGATGACTCACACTACAATATTTGGCTCTTTTGTTCAACTTGTGCACCTTCTTGTACAATTGCAACTACTTTCTTTCTCGTGTGATATTTGATTTTTGAGAAGAAAATTTTGTTTGTTGACAATGAAGTGATAACTCACACGCATTTTCAAGATCTAAAAAATGTTCTAGTCCTCCATTAATGTCCACTTTCATGTGAGTGTATGTTGTTACAAACTCAAGACTTGGGGGACCAAGTGAAGGTAAGATCAACCACATGGCATCCCCAATTTGTGGTGACTTAATTTGAAAACCAAAGTTAGATGAAAAGCTTCTTTGTAAATAAATTGTTTATATTGCGCAATTGTGTGAAACATTGAAAGTTATATTGTATTAGATTGTCAATGTACTATATACCCTTAGGAATCATAGTTGTTTAAGCAATTTGTAAGCTTGTGCATGCAATTGAATACCTATGCAATGAACTTTTCATGGTAGACAAGTTTTCAATTTGTATGGTCCTTTGTGAATTTGTTGTTGCCATGAATATAATATGTACGCAATGAATACCTTGGCCACAAGATATTGAGCTTGTGAGGGTTATGGAAGGATTATAACAATAATGGAATGGATTACCATTAGTTCTTGGTGTCATTGATTAGTATTAAATTTCTGTTTCAAAGCCAAAACTCCATGTCATTGATTATTGCTACTACAAGACCAAAAGCTATTCAATGGGCATCTAGGCCATTATGAATCATGACAAAAGATTCAATAACATTTGCTTGGGCTAATGAACTCTATAAGTAATATTGAATTACTTTGTATGTTTTGCATCTTCTAAAAGGCAACATATGAAGTTCTTTTCTACTCTCAATATGAAAATCATGAACACATTTAACCATTTTTGCTCATAGACAAGGTTATTCACTCCTAAAAGCATTTGAAATAGTCCATTATATCCAACACCTATATATTCTAGAGATAAATGTCATGGCCCCATTTCAATTTTATTTCACTATCAACTATAAGCCCCACTATCATAAGGCTAAAGATTTGTTATAACTCTAAGAGCTCCAAAATGTTGCTTTCCCTATTGTCATCACGAACATTGGACCCTACCACTATCATCTCCCTTGCTATAGCCCACCAACTCCATCCATGTGCAATGACAATCTTTATGTCACAGTGTTAGCAACAATCATGAAATGTTGGACAACTATTTTCAATTAGTTTTTTTTTTAATTTTATTTGCAAATCTTGTAGTAATGTCTTGTAGCAATCTTGCAAATGTATGATTGCATGTTGAACCAAAGTGAATTTAACTATAATTAGCATTTAATGAAATCCAAAAGGATTTTTAGAAAGGAAAAACCTTCTTCCTTCCCACTTCCTTCATTGCATTGTGTTATGAAATAACATATATGACATTGTGGTAATCAATTTGAACATCTTGTTACACTTTGGTAGCTTTTAAATCCCTCAACCCCAAGAGCTTATTACAACTTCAAATTAAGCTCCCAATTCAAGCACATGGTTGCATGAATTAAATTTGCCTTCAAATGGCATCTTATTATCAATTCAAATGACAATTTGAAAACCAAATGGAACATTTAATTGCACATTTGAACTTTAAACTACACCCTAATGTCTACAAATGAAGGACCACTTTATGAGATTAATGAAAAAGGTAGTGTTGTTTGTGGTTGGGCAATGGACTTGTGAATGGGAAACAATATTGCAAACAAATTGGTGCAAGTGGGTACTAGTGTTGACAACTTTCCAAGAGTGTTTGGAACATAAAATCAATGCCAAAGCTTTTTTAATTATCCTCAAATGTTGCAATGCAATTGCATGATTTGTCAGTGGCTATCAACTATGGTAACATGGTGAAAAAAAAATGCCATTTAGTTGTAGAAAATCTCAAATTTTTCACAAGTAACTAAAGTAATTTCAATTGTGGCAACAACCTGAACTCAAATTGAGTAGCATCTTGTCTTCATGTTGGCTATGCACCCTTCATCACTTGGCACCACCTAATTACTTAACATATTGAAACCTTGGTGCATTCATAAATGTTGCTACCATTTTCATTTTCCGTTTTTTTTTTGTTCCAACCTTGATGTCAACCACCTTTAATTCATTATATTCATTTGTCTTAAAGATTGTTACAAACATTTCAATTCATCACCTTGTGGGCATTGTTTAAAAAAAAATTAATATCCCCAACTTAACAATGGGCACATCCTAGATAGTCATAAAATAACAATGAATGAAATTGAAATTTGGTAGTGTTGGTGTTTGGTGAGACATGGAAGAAATCCAACATAACTAGACCTTCCATCCTCTTAATTGAAGTTCTTGCCTTTCTTAGTTTCATTTTGATAGATTGGGTGGCCAAATTAATCATGTCCAACATTGACTTTGATTTTGAGAAAAAATACAAAGTGTGACAAACCACATTTGTTTTCAAAATTCAAAAGGATTGATGATAAGGCCAAGATATCTTATGGTGATTTCAAGTCTTGTTGAGATTGATTTTAGCTTCACTTTTCTCTTGTGTTGGCATGTTAATGGTCCTATGTATATAACATGAATAACTGGCGATGTTCTAACTTGGTTAATGGTGTCATCAAAACAATCTTCACAAGGTTACATTGTATTATAAAAACTTTAACATACATTATAATAAGGGGGAAAATATAGTCAAAAACACCTTAGGGGTGTTGAAGATTTTTTTTTAGGAGTTGCTCAATATAAACTTTACAAATCTACTTTTCTTGTTCTATGTCATTACTTGTTATTAAGAATTGCATTGTATAATCCTAGAAGGTCATAATGTTGATTTTACCACATTATTATTTCTCAATTGGATTGTGAGGATGAGGAATTTCATGGTGAAGTGCTACTTTATGTTCAAGTTGAAACATGCATATCAACTATGATAGTATTGAATAAAAGATACCAACTTGAAATTTTTGGAAAAATTCAAGGATAACAACTAACAAGGAATTTTGAATGTTAAGTTCCTATAAACAAGTGAACACAAAACACACATTGACAAATGGATGAAAGCATATTACATTGATCCTTTTAGGGTGTCGCATTGTACTACTTTTCAAGGGTGTGCATGTTTGAATCTATGCCACCTCAAACTTTTTAAAGAATTTCACAATAGTTTTGCATATTATGTTAAAATATAACCTAGGAAAGATATTAAAAACAACTATTTCATTTCATTTTATAAAGTGGGAGATTGGAGTATATTTGTGAAAACAAATGTAATGTACATGTTTATTCAAAAACACAAATATACTCTAAAAACAACTTAAATGATTTTTAGATTTTATGAAAGTTGAAGGTATATTGAACCATGTCATTTCACATACTTTGCACATGTTTTGGATACCATGTGATTAATTTGAAAATTTTCATCCCAAAAAGTGAATGTTTTCAACAAATATCCAATGAATGTGTGGTAAATTGAAAATTTAACAAATAATCACATTCACATGGAAGATGACAAGTAGATTTAAATGGGCCATTTTTTAATTTCATTAAATTTTATTATTTTAATGTCTAATGAAATTTAAAGTTAGTGCAATCAAAATGAAACAATGACCTTATTATACCAATGTAAATTATAAATATACCCATGGATCTTTCAATATAGATGATGAAATTTATTTAAAATAATATTACATAACATTCATTTTGTAAAAATAATAATTATAGGGCCCAAAAACCAAATTTGATACTCAAAATATAATGTACCATATTTTTAGAACAATTGTATTTCATGTATTATAATACTAGACCCAAAAGTGCCCCAAAGGGGGTCACTATATTGTGTTTTCACCCAAATTCAAATAACATTATAATATATTGATTCAACACAATTTTGATTTAATTATAATAAATTGATGAATTTTGTCAATGGCCCTTTAGTCAACCACATATGTGCATTTGCTTTAATTGGAGATTGTTTGTGATGTATTATAAATCATCTAACAATGAACATTAAAACTCTGTAAAACTAAACATACACTAAATCTATGATTTACACTACACTAAATGAATCCTTGGCAAGCTAATCATTATTGTTGTTTAATGTCTTTGCACTATTGTAGATTGATGTTGTTGTTAATGGAATTATTATTCTATGAAATGAAGGCATGGCACATTTTCTTATACATATTTCAAAACACTTGAACAATTTGCATTTAAATATGTTGAATCATCTTGTCTTTACTTATTATACTCAAGTTGCGTAAATATCACATTGCAAGTTCTTGTGCACTTGTAATGATAAATCAATCATCACTTTTGAATGATTCAATGTTGGGGTACAATTCTTGGACAAACAACTTTGACAAGTGTGGTCCATCACATTCCAACCACAAACATATCTTGATATGACATCCTATTTTTTTTGAGTTTATTGTGCAACACAGTCTAGTTTTCATCACATGATTTTGGATTGTGGTTTGCCATACAAATTCATAAGCACATCACACTTTTTACACTACTACAAAACATGTCTTTTGTGCCCTGGCATGGTGTTTACAATAGCATATGTGATTAAACTATTTGTCCAAAAACATTTAAGGGTATAAATTCCCCCCCCCCCCCCCCCAAGGTGGGTACATTCAATATTATTGAGTTGCTTTTTTAATTTAATCATATTGAACACTACCATGTTATACGATATCCACCTACACATCATATAACAACTAATATATATCATTAATATGCACTGCGATTTGCAACTTGTCACATTTATTAGATTTAAATCATTTTTCATGTTATTTAAAAAATTTGATGCGCCTAGGCATGTAAATGTGTTTCCCCCCCCCCACCCCCCCACCCCCCATTTCATCAATCTCATTGTCATGTATGTAACTAGTATGAAATTAATAATGTATACAAGCAACAACACGGATAATTCTTTACACTTTTTCATCTAATTATACCTTAAAAACTTTAATAATCACATAGGGAGGGAAGTAGGTAAATAAGTATGTACCTTGTCAATAAGCAAGGAAATGGTAAGGTAGGTAAGTTGTAAGTAGGTCAAGAGGTAGGAAGGCAAGTTGGTAAATAGGTAGATATGCATATAGGTAAGTTATAGATAGATAGGTGACATGAAAGTTCAAAATTAGTAGAGCAAAATCATGATTAAATGATTCACTTTTGACATTTTGTAATTTTATAGTTTACATGAGCTAAAATTCTTACAGTTATAGTAATTACCAAACTATAATACTATAATTATCCCTTTTTCTAATAAAATAATTCATAAACCACCTTTCAGATATCATTAAACATACAATTAGTTAAAAATCTGATATGAAAATTTGAAAATTTGAATATGAAATGGATTATAAATGATTGTAAATGAAAAAAATCATTACATTTAATTTTTTTAATTTAAAAAAATTTGACAATGTTTCAATGCATTTGAAAATTCCTTATTTGATGGTGGTCTATTTTTCAATTTTTGTTTTAATATTATTGTGACATAATTTTTGAATTCGTATATTTCATTTTATTTGCATGAAAAACTTAATGTCATAAGTTTCTGGGTCGAGCAAAAGACCCCAAAAAAATTCAATTAAAAGAGATATCTACAGAGGTATAAATAATTAAAACTAGCTATGTAGGACATAGCCATGTGAACTCCCCCAAGCACCAATAACCAAAAGCCTCATTGGCCTAGTATTATTGAGTAGGCACATGATTTGCACTGAGAGGTTGGTTCCCTTGTGGAACACTTACAAGCATGAGAGCATCTCCAGCAGTGCTCAGTATGTAACCCAATTCTCACATCCAAGTTTTAGTTATTTTTCTATTTTCCAAACCCTACCCATAAGACTTAAACAGGGCACTGCAAATAGTTGGGAGACTATTAATAGCAACCCACCTAGACCAATCAAACTATCTAGGCAATCAACAGTAGGTCTTAGGCCTTACTGTCCCTTTGATGTGCCTCAGCCAACCATGCAAAAATGCTGGGCCAAAACCATTTTGCTGAGCTAAACTGGCATGTTTTGACTGTTCTTGATCCAATTTTCATTTGCAGGGTCACATACTGAGCACCATTAGAGATCCTCTAACTACTAAAAATGGAAAAGAAGGTCCATACAATTTTTTTAAAAAATTCACTTAATTTTAAATCTAATTTCACTTCAAATACATAATTAAAAAAATTTATTATCAAAAAAAGATTAAAAACATAATTAAGCTAAATTGCCCTTGCCTACTTCTCAAGCTTTTAAGTCCAAAGTATTTAATCTTTTAAGCTAGTTTAAACTTACTAAGTATTTTATAGAGGCTTGCTTGCATATCACTTGTTTTGTATCCATAAGTTTCAAGCTACTTCTAATGTCAAGGTGTGGAAGACCCAAGTGAATGCATAATCCTCATCCTCGCCTTGCCTAGAGGCATGGCCCCATTAAGATGATACTCTTCAAAAAGAAACCTTGTTTTAAGTACCTAGCTTTGGAATGAAAGGCATTGTTTTGTGCATTGGTTTTGTTGACTTGGCATACTAAAATTCACTTTGAAATTCATTTTTTAATCAACCATGGTTATTATCAAGGGGTTTTTTAACAACATGGTACTTCTCAAAAAATGACATGGGACTTGTATATATGACCACCCATGTACAAGAAGGAGCTCATATTTCAATGGTCTTCCATAATTGTTTTCACATCTACTTGAAAAACAAAATCTTAATTACAATTTTTTTTGTAACAAACTTACATTTAAGGTCAACATTTTTTTCATATCACCATGTATTGACATTACACAATAGTGATGTAGCCAACAATTTATACAACTATATGGCTTTGAGTCATCATATGATCAACTTGTTGTGACCTTCAAGTCATGACATGTAGAACCTAGACAAAATGAAAAAAAATTAAAATTAAAAAGAAAAGAACTAACTTAGTATAATTGTTGCCTCATTGCCAAGTCAAAATTAATTAATGTTTTTTTGCTTTTGGAAAAAAATTGCCACTTGGTGACCAAAGAAAAGGCAGTGCCAATCCTACAAAGGATTTATTCTTGAAATAATGCCCAAAGCCACCATATTTTGAGGGCCAAAAAAAAGCTGAAATTGTCATATTTAAACAATAAGTTCCAACATTTGGCCAATACAATGTAGGAATCTTTAAAATTTTGAATGTCCTTTACAACCTACAACCAAATTAAGTCTTTTTTTGGTTGACTAGTAACTCATGTACCTCACAAAATTGGAAGAAAAAGCCTGGTCAAAATCCAATGGTTTTCAAAGGTTAGATACATAGTAAAGTTGTCCTTAAAGTAATCCTTGTTTTGGGCCTTGTTGTGCTCATTTGTTTTGTTTTTCAAGTTATCCATAAAGTCCATCAAAATGAGAATTATTTGTCAAAACTAAGGATGAATTGTCAAAAGTGATTACCATGGTTCTTTTTTAATTAAATAAATATCTATTTAGATTAAAAGTTATAGAGGGCTACCTAAATTAGGGCCTACTTATTGTTGGGCCCCAATTAGCCTAACCCAATTTTGGTTAAGCATATATAAGTCGACTAATGGGGTTTTGGGGTTAACCCAAGGTTCATAAGATAAGGTCGTAGGTTGACTTGATCCAAAATGAACTAATAAGGGATGGGTGGTTTCATTAGGATAATAGGATTAAGTTAAAACAAAAATTATTATGTTTTCACCTAGGTTGGCTAGGTTTACCAAATAGGGAGGTATGGATATGGTAGAGGTCACTTTTAAAAAGGTATTAAGAATTAGGTTTAGGTCAAAACAACAATTGTTTATTCTTTCTAAAGCTTGGAAGGCAGAAAACATTGTTGACCACCTTTCCATTTCTTAATTGATGAGTAGTGTGTAAAGAATCGTTTATTCTTCTTGAAGTTTAGAGGGGTGAAAACATTGTTGACCACTCTTTCATCTCCTAATTGATGAATATTGTGTAAGGAGGGAGTGAGGAATGATGATGAGGATTGTGAAGATTTGGGCTAATGGGGGGTTGGATGTATCATGACGAGGCAAAGCAATGTGAAGAGACTATTGTATTATGAGCAAGTGGGCTTTCCAAGTGTGCCAAATTAAACAGCACAATGGAGATGGAGGTGGAAGCATCACTAGTTGGTGATGGCAACTACTCAAAGGAGGTTTTCAAGGGAGGTTCAACTCAAGAGCGAAGGGAAGAAGAGGTACAAAAAACCTATGTTAAGCTTAGTAAATAGGAATAGAAAAGGAATATAGGAAGGAAGGAGACGAGTCTAACCTAAAAGTGGGAATATAAGGTATGTCCTTTTGTGTGGGCGTAAGGGAAATAGGTAAAAGGATAATTGGTTTCAAGGAGCTTGAGTAGGTAGTGGTTGATAACGTGGTTGGGAGTGGAGAATAAGTGAAAACAAGAAAAAGAAAGAAAGAAAAGCTAGAGCTGCTTACAAGTAGAAGAATGATTTTGTCAAGTATGAGTAGGAGCTTAGTTGGAATAGGAGATCAACAACTAAGAACTAAGGACTTTAATGTAATTCCCCCTTTTTCCTTTATGTGTGAAGATTTGATGTGAAAAATGTTTATTTCCATTTGCATATGTTGTGTGTTCATGTTGTAATTCATTTGTTTAGGTTTAGGATTGGTTATAGTTGAATAAAAGGAAGAGGAATGTGTGAACAAGGAATGAGGTTGTTGTTTGGATCATACAAGGACAAGTGAGAGTTAAAATCAACAAGGATGGGAAATTTCTATTGGGCAAAAGATTAGACCCATGCATTAAGTTAATTAGGTTATTTTAAGTAAAAGATAAAGGCAGAGATACTTCAAGTGATATGGTTGTAATTTTTCCTTTTAGGTTTTGTTATATTAATGTGATTGGGTTAACTTGGAGTTGGGATAAACTAGGCTAGAAAGGTGATTACCAAACTATGACACCCATTGGATGCTCTCTAAAGGGCAAAGGGGATTGACTTAGGTAAGGGTGTTAATAAGGTGTTAATTTTGTGCTTAACGTTAACCTACCCCTTGGCTACTTACCTACCAACTTATGGGCTACTTACCAACTTAACCATAGGGTACCTACCTATCCACCCATGGGCTAGCTATTTATATCTACCTACCTATGGGGTATTTATTTATTGATTACACATATTTATTTACCCACCTACTTATGTAGGCTTCATGTAACCCCCATTTATATTATGAAATAACGTTAAACAATCTATTAAATAATCTTTATGCATCCCTTAATTTAAAAATCCCTAGTTAATTTCACAAGTAGGTTTTATGTAACACCCTAACTATCCCATAACCTAAGTAAGCCCTTAGGTGTTTTGCTAGGTAACCCCTTTGATAATCCCCTAAGTATCATTTAAGTAGGCCATTATGTGTTTCCTTAAGTAGGCAATGTTCTAAGTAGGCCTTATGTAACTCCCTATGGAGGCAAATTTGATAATCCCCAAATAACCCCTAGGTAAATTTCATGTAACTTTTTAAATAGCCTTTCAATTTCCCATAGCTTAGATAGGTCTTTAAGTGTTCTTTTGGATTCCTTAGGTAAGCCTTAGATAAATCTCTAAGTAATTATTAAGTATCCCATAATTTAGGTAGATTTTTAAATGTTTCCTTAAATAAATTTTGAGATAAATCCTAAGTAATCCTTTAAATAATTCGTAGGTGTCCCTTAACTTAAGAAAATTTTAATTAATCCTTTAGGTAGGCTTTGTGTAATCCTTTAAGCCTCGGTTAGGTATCATATAAATTAAATAAATCCTTAAATAGACAAGTACACAGAGACAAAACACAAAAAATACTAGAAAATTCAATTCATCAATATATATATATTTGCCACAATTCCATCTTGCATTTTTTATTGTCCTCCTCAAGGCCATTTAAAATAAAGGTCCAAAAACTTAAAGCCCAAGGATCAATTTAAAACAAATTGAACCTTGAATTGGATCCTTTTCCACATTAAAAACTTTTTTTTCCTAAGGTACAATGAGTGTGTTTAAAGGCTTGGGTTCTAATTCAAAGGTCCAATATCAAAAATGTGTGATTGACATGTGAGAGGATTAACTTAACCTTTGGTTTTTTTTTTTTTTTTTTTTCCTTTTTTTGATGTTTTTTTCTCCTCGTTGTAGCACTCCATCATTCAATCAAGTTTTTATAGCTTTTCATTTTCGTCTTTCACCACAATTGCCTTCTTTTTGGTGCTTTCTTCTTTGTACCAATTTAGGGATTTTTTTTGTAAATCCAACTCCCTTTCCACTTGTGAAAATTGACATTGCAACCTCACTTTTTGCCCCACCTTCTAATTCATTTCCATTTTGTGCACTTGGAAAGGGTTGAAAATACATTCCTTCTAACAACCACCTTAAAAAAATTCACAAATCTAACTATGTCAACTTTAGAATTGGTCAAAAATGGGGGAGTTGGTGTGCTCTCAACAATGTCCTCAATCCATAACATGTTTTCCGTTTTTACAGAATTTGAACGACAAAGATAAAAGAAAACAATGAGAAAAAAAAAAAAAAAAATGAACAACCATGGAATGTAGCTTACAGTTTGGCTCTCCAAACCATGAGCTCTCCTTTAATTTTGTTTGTTTGAACCAATTGGTTTTCTCTCCAAAATGATATCATGTAAACTAAATCATAATTTGATTTTTTTTTGTCATGAACCTTCATCTAAAAGCCTTGGGACCAATTTAAAGCTCTTGACCAATAAGAATGTTCGATTTCATTGGACCATGCTCATTGGACCCTTTCTAAAGTGGCCCTTAATGTCAAGTAAACCAGGGTTTTGCTGGATTTCACCATCTTCATGCATAACTTAACTACCTAGGGTACATGCCAACAATGATCTCTAGTTTCATGCTGTCCACCACATTTATAACTAACCCAAATATTTAAAATCTAGAATATGCTGGATAAGTAGAGGGTGGATGAGCTTTGCCAAGCAGTTTGCCATTTGGGAAACCTCCATATATTTTGAAATCTACATATATGGTGTGTGCTACATGAATGTACAACATGAAAACTGCAAAACAGCAAATGTCAGGTACATATTTAATTATTTCCTCACCAAAATGGAATTCTCAAAAAGGGAAGGGGAGTTTCTCATCACGAAACCCTATTTTAAAATGCAAGTGTGTATCATTTGTAAAGTCACTATGAAAATTTTGAATTTCTTGTACACAAGTGGAAAGTAAAGCAGCTGCTTGTAATGTACTCTATGAAGAAGTAAGTTACGTGTATGGGGGGGGGGATAACATGTTTTTGTCAAATGTACATCTTGCCAATAGCACGATTGTCATGACTTTGGAATCAAATCCACTCATTAGGATTGACAGTGTTTCGACACCAAGCTCTGCAATGAGCAAAACATTGCTAACAACTTCTTCTCCCAGAGCCGTGGATGGTACCACTACATTCTTTTTGGAGGTGGGGGACTCTATGCTTCCTTTGTAGCACAAATCTCTTCCATGGTCACCTGTACCATAAGTAGTATAACATCCCAACTCGTACTTCAATTAGCAGTTTGGAATATTAGAGTTATCTGTAACGTCACCCTGTCTTTCTTTGGGCCTCCTTTCATCCCCCAAACTCCTCTTTTCGTGGTATTCGCAAAGTAAGGAAATTTTATTAAATCTGGGTATGAAATGGTGAAACTCAGCATTTAATGCACACGGTTCGTGAGTATTCAAAATAGTTGTACGGGCAGGAGCAGTGGAAATTTATATAGCAGCAGTGGAGGCGCTCAGGAAAAAGGAAAAGACAGGATGAAACTTACTTAGTTCACCACAAAAATTGATGGTTTTCTGAGTTTCACTACTGTTGAACGATAATGTTACTTTTCTTTTTTTTTGCAGGTTTTTTTGAAAATCTCACCCCGTTTATGATCAAACTCAGGGTTCACGTGTTGTCTTTTCATTGCTTTACAGCTAACTGTATTGGATCAAGTGTGATCCACTTCCCACCTTAGCTAGGCTGCACCCTCTACTTCTAGACTACTGGAGAACCTTTTCGTGTTTGGCAGTAATTATATTATATTTTAAATACCAAAATTCCTTGAAATTAATTGCTCAAACTGTCGAAAGTTAAAGAAAGTATATATATACCCATCAATGGCCAAAATTTTAAGAACATGAGACAATTGTGTAGGTTTTATTTGGGGTTTATTATTGTATTTATTTTTTGTTACTTACTACTTCTAGATAATTTATTATTAATCACTTGCTTACCTATGCTTAGTAGTAGGTGTAATATTTTACTATGACCCACTTAAGTTGTTGGATAATGTGGATTCCCTAGTGCTTGCAACCAAGAATTGTGATGAGGCTATGGTATTATCACCTAATACTATTAGGTGTTACTCTTCTATTGAGATATTTTTATGGATATTAAATGCAAAGATCAATCCTCATTGTCAGTATAATTTTAATTTGGCATAAGACTTAGGTCAAAATTTTCAGAAATTATCATTTATATTGCCAAACTTGATTATGAAAAAAAAAAATTATTTAGCACATGATGCCAAACTAGATAATGCACTATGGTATTTTGATTGCCAATTTCATGGCTACTTCATTTTAGTGTTGTGGAGAAGAAGGGGAGCATTCATCCATAAATGTTTGATAAGTCAAAAATGGGTTCTTTTTAGAATAATGCAATGGTTGGTTTTGTAATCTTATTCATGGATGAGTAAATTGAACCAATGTTTTTTTAGTAAGTCTTCCAAGAGAGTAATTGGGTGTAGAAAGGGATTAAGCTCTTACAGGTTAATCTTTTTTGTCCATGAAAATTTTGAAGTTTGTTTCACACAAGTTACCAACATTGCTTTCTAGAAATTATCTTACGTTTATTTCTAGATGAAAGATTTCATTCGTGATCATTTATAACCATAGTTAAATCTCATAACCATCCGCATTTCACATGCAAGAAAACTGAACTAGTTATTCAATATTTTTTTGTTGTCTAGTGAAAAAGGTGTTAGTCAATTTATAAATGAAAAAAAATTCAAGAATCACAAGATTTCCATGTAGTTTGATTCTAGTAGGTAGACAAAAATTATTGAAGGATGCTTAAATTTATTTATTTTCATATTTCAATTATTTATCAAAAATTGACTAACTCTTCCTATGGATGATGGTCACTTTGGCTACATCACAAAATTGACCCAACAAAAACACACTTACAACTATGTCTCAAAAATGAGATAATGTGATCACACACCCATGAACTAATTAAGATGAATAATATCACACTTATGTCCCACTATTATATACCTTACCGGAATCAAATTCATCCACTTTGGGTTTTGGCCTTGCCTACCAAAGGCAAGGATATTGTGTTTAGATTCATTACAGAGTATTATAGTAGTAGCTTAATGGATTTTGGCCCCCAGGTAGTAGGTCTATTTTTATATGAGGACTTTCGAAAGATGATATTTTGGCTTGTGTTGAAACTTGAGATTTTGTTATAGAGTTATGATATCTTGAAGGATTTTGGTTTCTTTTAAAGGGTTTTTTTGAAGATTATATTTTTACATGGTGAAATATTTGAATTTCCATAATTCTTCTTTTGCCTTCAAGGTAGTTTTTTAATGTAAATGGCAAGGCAATAATAGTGTGTGACACATCCCTTGTTCCATCTTTCAATTTGCTCAGACTCCTTACAAGTTTTAAAAATTCATCCACTTTTGGGTTTTTATCATCCTTCAATTTGAGAGGGGCCAAATAAGTTTGTTTCCTTGAGTTGGGTGTGCAATATTCACTAGCCTAGACTGTTGGAAAATCTGACATACCCAGAATGTTTGAGACTGGAGCTGTACTTGGCCTTGTTTTCAGAATCTACATTAAGACCTGCCACCAAAGTTCTAACTTCTTCATTGCCCATGTAAGGTGGTTACCCTAAACCCTAAACCCTAAAGCTCAAGAGCATCCAAAGAAGAGCTGGCTCTAGTCTACTCACCTAAAGTTGCCCTTATAGCAATGGGCTCCTTTTCTCATCCATGGGAAGGCGTTTTGAAGGATGAATATGGGCTCCTTGACTTTCATGATTGCAATTCACTTTTTATGAAGGGCCAGAATCAGCCTTTCTTCTTTTTCTTGGCTGGCTATATATATATATATAGCCAAAACTCTATGTTAAAAAATCAAGTGCTTTTTGAAATTTTCAATAGCCATTAATTATACCAAAATTTAGGGAAAATTTCGCCAGATTTCTACACGAGGTTCAAGTAGGTAGCCAAAAATATAGAAGGAATGATATGGTATCATGTATGGTGTTTGAACTTGATACATACAATGTCATGTCATGCACACAACACATGATTAACCATTTGCCTTCTACACATGCCCCCAATGATCTTCAAACGAAACACAATTTTAAAAGCCCAAGAAGATTGCCACAATCTTAGACAACCACAATAGGAAAAAGTTTTTCAGCATGGGTGCACTAAACCCTAAACCTAATGCCCTTGTCGTGCTCCTACCTTAGGTCCATTGCCACCTACAAGCTTGACTAGGGTAATGGCATCGATTACAATACCACAATTGTTAAAGATAAGATCACATTGTTCTAGTATCAATGTTGCAATCCCTAAGTTCATACCCACCCCAATATGAATATCACTTTGGTATACCTACAAATGTGGTCATACCTAATTGTTATGTCCTTCAATACACATGCTCGTATTTGTATTATACACCCAAGTTCAACCAAATGTACAAGTGCACCACTCGTTTTTAGTTTTTATTACCATGGTATTGATGTATCTATCGATCACCAAATGAGTCTACTTAGGTATCATGCATGAACAATGAACTAAGCACTTGACTAAGCAAATCGAAATAGTCAAGACCCTATTCATTAGACTATGGACAAAGAGCTAATTCATGAATTGGCTACTAAACCATTTCTAATATGCCCTCCTATTTGTTGAAACAAATTGAATTTTTAAAAAATTATCCACAAAAGAAAGGATGCTTAGTGCCAAGAGCCATAGTTTTGCCATAAAGGAGGGGGGCGAGATCAAAACTTGGCGTTAAAAAACGCACATTAACATAAAACAAGGCTTAAATTCATACTTTCCTCCAATGTTGGTATTAAAACAAGTTTCAACTTAAAGTTTTAAATTGTTTTTCATTGTTGCTAATACCTATTCAACAAATATTTTGAATCTTGTGTAAAAAGAATTTAGATTCAACAATTTAAACCCATTTGAAACCTAGTTTCAATGAAGTTTGTTCACTTTGTGGATAACCAAAATTTAGAAATGAAAAAAGGTTTGAGAATGAAAAAAACCCCCAAAGGCAAGGTTATTTTTTAAAATAACTTGAATATTATAGTACATTTTGAAGTTCAGCAATTGGGTGTCAAATAATTATTTTACTTTTTCAAAACTCATTTTGGCAATAAATATAGGTAGCTTCTTTGGTAGGCTCTCTCTTGACTATGAACCCATAACATAATGAAACCTTTTATAACATTTGTTATATGAGGAGACATAATATTCAAGCAAATTACAACATAGAAAAATGTTGCCAATTATTGAATGCATGTTTCACAATGGTGGAATGGCTCCTAGGTTTCCACCAATTTTGGTAATTTCCCTCCCTTGTAATTTCCTTAATTTTTTGACATTTCAAACAAGTAATTTAAAGAAAGTTTCACATTAATAAAAATAATATAATGACCACTCAACCTGAAAACGCATTACAATATATAACTAGCAATACAATCCATATATGGGCAACAACTTTGGCCCTCATTGCAAGTTTAAACCATAAATAGTTATAACAAAAAAAAAAGTTCGGGAAGCTCTAAAAAATGACCTACCCAAAAGAAAACTCATAGTTCAAATTTTAGAGTAATCTATCAATTAAAGTGAAGCATTTTGTTTCGTTTGTTGTGTTGAGATCTTCCCAAATCACGGAGCCCCTTGTTGTACATTTGGTACCATCGAAAAGCCCTCAATAATGAGTAAAAGGTGCTTTGTGGTGGTTTCCAAATGTTTAGGCATACCATACGATGCAAGAGTTTTTGAATATTGAACAATATTGTCATTGAAAATCCAATAAAATCAAAACTAACATATGAAACTAAGTTAGGGTGTGGTAGTGTTGGTAAGCCCTCCACGGGTAAGGTTTCATCGAGTTGATTTTCATCATTTTTAGACCTAGGATGCAAGACATATTGAATTTTGAGTAATTTTTGTCATTGGAAAATTCAACCAAATTATTTTTTTTAAAGGAGAAATTAGTTGACTAATGAGGCCAAAACCATGGAAGGTCCTCAAATTGTGGGACCAAATGAAAAACTACATGGTTCCATAGGGTGGGTAACGAGGCCAAAACCATGGAACGGTCCTCAAATTGTGGGACCAAATGGCAAAACTAAATGCTTCCATAGGGAAACAAGGCCAAAACCATGGAACGGTCCTCAAATTGTGGGACCAAATGGAAAAACTAAATGGTTCCATAAGGGTAACGAGGCCAAAACCATGGAACGGTCCTCAAATTGTGGGACCAAATGGAAAAACTAAATGGTTCCATAAGGGTAACGAGGCCAAAACCATGGAACGGTCCTCAAAATTGTGGGACCAAATGCAA
>Ga0209611_10003616_pt1 | contig 26722 bp, 11 predicted proteins | sample S1TSphgellanicum_3_FD_187693 | JGI IMG/M metagenome (GOLD analysis project Ga0209611, IMG submission 187693) | Host-associated microbial communities from peat moss isolated from Minnesota, USA - S1T2_Fc - Sphagnum magellanicum MG (SPAdes) (version 2) | ecosystem: Host-associated > Plants > Peat...
TCTTCATTTTATATATATATATATATATATAAGTTTTAAGGTGGAATAATCATGCCATTCTCCAATCAAAACAACTAGAAAATATATCCTCATTGGTTATAAAATGTATTTTGAATTTAGTTGCAATTTCATTTCAAGCATATGCCTTAAATGAATGTCCTATTTCGCAATAAATTTGCAAATTATAAAAGATTTCAAAGAAAGTTAGTTGCATTTATTGGATTTGGGTATTAATTTAGTATATGAATGCAATACATTGGGATTCTCCATCCAAATTTACTAATCCAAATTTTCATCTTTGGAATGACTCATAATTCACATCTTCCCTTGTCATGACTAAAAAATGGACTTGGGATGGATGAAGTTATGGTGTTAAAGTCTACCGCGTGATTGATACCAGTGTTGGCTGGTTATTTATTTTATTTCATAAGTGGCTATCAAGATTTTATTAAAACAATTCTTCACCACACATGGTACAATGCCAAAAATAAATAAAAATTCAGATCGATGTGTTATCAATTTCCCTATGAAATTAATAGCCCTAATTACTAATCACTAATTAGATTGGTTAGTTTTTTTTGGCCAATACCCGCCTCGTATTCATAAGGGTTGGGTTTCAAAAACCACCTTGAGAATCATCTAGTAAACTATACTGCTTAGGTTGGTTATAGAGTTTTATGTGTGTGTTTTTTGTGGCCATATTAACCATAGTTGTGGCCCATTTATAAACCCAGTCTTCATGGGATTTTGCCAGAACTTCTAAGTTACAAAAAGAAAATGGAGAGAAGGATCAATATTTGCTTAACATATTAGCAACATCAACATTGAAAAAACCACAAGGACTGAAAACATAAATTGTCTGGAATAAAATCCATCCAATAACCTCTACCCATTTATGTGAAGAACAAATTAACATCCTTTCATACAACCTCCCAAATTTACACTGAAATCAAATTAATAAATTGATTCCCCAAATGGAAAATGAAGTTTGACCATGATGATTATGTTATACTCATATTGAGATATAATTCAAAGCCAAGCAAAGCATAAAATCATTGTTAGAGTGCAACCATATCACATTTTAATTGTCCAACACCAAAATTTTGCACATGGATCAACATTGCCAATTTGCATTATGAGGCAAAATGGACCAAATTTGTGCAAATAAGCTATCAATGTTCTTTGATCAATCATCTATGATGAACTACCCCAAAACATGGGGGGTAAAGTGGCATGGAAATCCACAACACATTCCTTTCTAACACTTTATAAAATTACGATCAATTAAGAATTGATTAAGATTTAACATGTATTGTATAATCAAGGTCAAAGTTTGAACTTGCCCATTACCAAACGAGGCCCCACTTCACATTTTGGCCCCATATTGATTTAGTGTTTAAGGATTGATAACCTATTGAGATGAAAATTTCAAACATCTAGGTAAGTTACTAAACTTTTAGAATTAAATAATTGGCCCATAAGGGTCTTGCTAATTATTTATATGCTTCCTACCAAGTGGATAGGGTTTTTACTTGGTTTTCAAAAAAATTAATAATCACTTGGTAAATTATTCACAATTGGGTGTTTTTTCAGTAATAAACTAAGTCATTAATTGATATGTTGTCCACAAATTTGGTAAAATGGCCATTTAACCTTGTATGACTTTCATATTTGCTTGCAATAATTGAGCTTAACAACAACAACCCACCCACATTATCCTTTCCCACAATCCTTGTGCAAGAACCAATAATGAACAAGGTTGTTTTTAAGGTGTTTCCTAAAACCATGAATGCAACAAATTTATAATTTATTCGTTAATAGTTAATTGAATTTATTAATGGTTGATCGAATTCATTAATAATTAACTGAATTCAATAATAGTTAATTCATTAATCGTTGATTGAATTTATTAATAGTCAATTCACTAATAGTTAATTGAATTTATTAATAAATAATTCACTATGTTAGCTTTCAAATTCATAGCTAAGCTAGTTACAAACCTAAGCTATGTTAAACACTTAAGGATTTAAGCCACCTAGCTTACCAATTGAAAGTGTAAGTATGAAAGTTTGAATTTTCATCTCCCCTCACCTCCATGTTTAAAGAACAAATTCTTAATCATTGGACAATAAATTAAATAAATTAAATGATTTGTCATCACATATTATTATTCACATTATTTTCCTAATTTATGTGTAGACTACCACAACTTAGATTTTTATATCAATTTTAAAGTTATTTTTAGGTTAATGTAAATTATTTGAAGATATTCTTAAACTAATATAGGCCACCTTAAATTATTCTTAAGCTACTACAATGGGCAAATTTTATGGGCTAGTCCTAAATTATTTAAACATATTTTACTTTAAGCTATTTTATCTTAAGTTATTTTTGAATATTTTAAATTTTTTATCCTATGTTATTTTAGGCTATTTTACATTAGGCTATTTTTGTTTATTTCATATTTGGATATTTTAGGCTATTTCACCTTAGGTTATTTTAGGATATTATACCTTAGATAATTATTATTTATTTTAATTTATTTCACTTTAAATTATTTTTGGTTAGTCCACCATAGGTTATATTTCATTATTTTGTATTATTCCACCTTAAGTTTTTATAGATTACTACACTTCATGTTATTCTAAATTATGTCATCCTATGTTATTTTAAGTTATTTTCAAATAATCTAACCTGCGTTGTTCTTGGCTATTTTAGGGAATTCCACCTTAGGTTATTTTAGGTTATTATAACATAGATTATTTTTGGCTATTATTGACTATTTAAAACTATTCCACATTAGAATATTACAAGTTATTACACCTTAAATTATTTTCAACTATTATATTTTAATTTATTTGTAATTATTCTACATAATTTCACCTTAGGTTATTTTATGTTATTATTGATTATTATAAGGTATTCCACCTTAAGATATTCAAAGTTATTTTGACATTAATTTTTTTTGTTATTCCACCTTAAGCTATTTTAATTTATTTTTTACAATTCCAAATTACTGCAGCTTAGGTCATTTTTGGTTATTTAAAAATATTCCACCTTAAATTATTTTACATTATTCCAAATTATTCTAGGTTATTTTAGGTTATGTAACCTTAGGTTGTTGTAGGTTATAACCTTAAATTATTTTATGGAATAAATATATAATAACTTAAAATAACCTAACTAAAAAAATTATAAACCACATTGTTCATTTTTAGATGTTATGAGGTAAAAAATTAATATATGTTGCTATTGCAATGTTGCCTAATTGCAATTAGTAAGAAAATGTGTTAAAAATGATTTATAATGTTATAGAAAGCTAATATGAAAAATCAAATCCAATTGACCATTTTTTGGTCTTTGGGGGACTTTTAAACTTGCATTTCATTTCACATCAAAGTCCATGCACATTTTTTGAATTTTAAATAAAGTGTTTTATGATATTTTACTAAAAGTTTTATGATTAAAATGAAAATGAAATTTTTTGGCAGGAATGTAATTGCAAATGGGAGTAAGCATTTACATACTTTCTAGAACCTCAAAATTGTGTGAATTCATTAAATCATTTTCAATGTCTTATTGAATTTCATTTTATGAGATTATTATATCAATAATTGACAATATCCTAGGGTATAATATATGATAAGATTAAATTTATCCATTTTATTAAATTATTATATCACTTTTGAATAATTGATAATAACCTAATGTATAATAACCTATAATAATTGAAAATATGTTAAAATAGCCTAAGGTGGAATAATTTAAAATAATTGAAAATAACTTTGGGTAAAATAACTTATAATAACCTTAGGTGAAATAATTTAGAATAACCAATATTTAAAATAATTAAAGCTTAAGATATTTAAATCAACAATTAAAAATCAAACATATTTATAATGTATTATTTTAATTAATAATAAATTATGTTAATTAGTAATGAAACATGATAATTGCATAATGAGTTTATAGTGACAAAATTTTAAGCAAAATGAAATGACTAGGGTGAGATGAACCTATTTCAATTTTAAAGTCCCATAGTGATTGAAGCTAATAAATTACACCCCACATTTGAATTAATGATAATTTTCTTTTTACCAAATGTTTTGGTTTGATGTTGTTTCTTGCACAAGCATTTTCAATTTCAAACAAAATCTAACATTTAAAAGATAATACAAATTATTGAAATTAAAATGCAAATGAATTTGGAAGCAACATTTGACCCATAAACAAAAAAAATATTGATGAAAAGACATTACATACAATTAAAAGGTAAGAGACATCTAAAGATTCATTATGTAGAAAATCCTTAGATCAAAGAACCAAACACATGTTCAAATCAAAGTTCAATTTTCTAACTTCAAAATTTGATCTGATAGGTAATCATATTTTTTCATGTTTTTACAATTTGATATTGAATATAATACCCATTAGTTGAAAGCCCCTTAGTTCTATATTTGTGATGTTCCTATTGTAGAAGGTATATATTGGCATTTATAAAAAAATCAATCTATTGAATATTATGCTCATCATTTTTATTAAATCAATGATTACTTGTTTACCATGTTTTTTTGTGTATCATTGAACTTAACATATTTAATAGTTTTTATCACAATCTCCATGGTGTCTTTGAATGTCTTTCTTAAATGACTAGGCTTGATTCATGAATTTTGTCTATCAAGTGGATTAATAGTTGATTCTCTTGTTGAGTTGCTTTTGCCATGCTTTTGTGTTGAAAGGTGTAGCTCAACTTAACACCAATGATGCATACATTTCGAGATCTCCATTCAAAGTTCTTGTATTCATTGACTTTCACATATTTTGCATTGTCAATTGGGTCATGAATTTAGTTAATGCTTGTGTATTCATATGTTCATTAAAACATGTTCAAATGAACAAACATTTGGCAATGTCAAAGATGTTTGGGCACCTAAAATGTGCATGAAGGCATATTTGTCATAAACTTCAAAAAGATATTTGTATCAATAAGTTCATCATAACCATATAACCCTATTTGATTCATGATATCTTTTCTTGAAGTTGGTGAGTGCATGTTTTTATTGAATCTTACATCAAGTTGTGAAGGTGCAGCATGTTGAAGATTGATTAGCTTCCCAATTAAATTTCAAGAACTATGTCATAAATGAGCTTATGTTGAATAATCCAAGTAGATGGAGCATGACCTTATATTGTGAGAACATTAACCAATAGTCCTTGTTGTTGCCCATTTCAAAATTGTAATTGACAATTTTTTGAAAAATTTCAAAAATAGAAGCCCATTTGTCTTTACATGCAAGTCCATTTTCTATGTGTTGAGAGCAAACTTGCACACATGACAATATTGTTGAACCTTCCTTCCATTTTATCATAATCATTTCAAATTAATCCATTAGTGAAAAAAATGTCATTTGTGACTAAAAGTCAGCTTAGTAATAAACGATAAGTTACAAATGATACTAGTTGTAGACAATGGATGAAATATTTTTTCGTAAAATATGAATATGATGGTTTATACATGTATTTAGGGATGAGTTGTTGCGATTGCACTTGCAATTACAATGCACACCAATATGTTCACATGTGGTAGCTTGAAAATGTGACATGTAACATCATTTGGATGTTTTGAAATATTTTGCCAAACAATTTTTATATATTTTTCAACCATCTAATTAAAACAACTAAAGTGTGCCATGTGATGCCCATGTGATTAGCTCTTTTCATATGACAATTGAAAAAATGAATGTGTTTACTACATCAAACCAACCTAATCATATAGTTTGTAAACTTGTAAAGGGAAAATAAACAATATGGGATAAAATTTTAATTGTAGCTTAGTTGTAACTATTCCCTAACACATAATATTACATAGTCTACTAAGTAACATACATTTTTATTAAGTACTTTATTGAAATAATATATATTTTAAGTACATATTTAAATTGCCTCTAAATAATTATTTATCATATAATAACCTATTAGGTAACTAGTGGGTATTAGATATATATGTACATAGGTACTAATAAATAGCTAGGTAGGCAAGAAATAGGTAGGTAGGTACCTAGTAAGTAAGTAGGTGATACATACATAACTACGTAATAGGTAGGTAGATAATATGTACATGAATACCTAATAATTAAATAGGTAAGTAGGTATTTAATATATAGATATATACAATATGTATATATTATTAAATAATTTATATGTGTAGTTACTAAATAACATATGTATCTTATGCAATTATAATGTGACTATTTTGGTTGCATGTGCAATCAAACATATATATATGTTATAAAAAATAAAATAAAAATTATGAAAGATAAATCTATTAAAAAAATGAAATAAACCATAATCGCAACTAGTGAAAAAGAAAATCCAAATCCATTCAATTTGAAAAAAATTGTATAAGCAACCATTTATAATCGTAAACGAGATTTAGTTATAGATAATTGCATAAGGAATGGTTGCAAACGATAAGGCTTTTTACAAATGATCTCCAAGGTTGAGTTAGTTCGTCAAATCTAAGTGTTCATCTTTCTTCCCCTTGAAGAGGACCTTATTACTTTTACATGTTTCCAATTAGTTGTCATTGTGTCCTATGTGAACTTTGATTATGACATTGATTTACATGGCCCAAAATTGAACCTTGCACATAACATTGAATTTTTGCATTAGAGATTTAGGTTTTAGAAGGGTGTGATGATTTGTATCATTTGCCTTAACAATGCACAAACATTACGCGACACCTAATGGGCTTGCTTTGATCAATTTTGATACTTAATATTTTATGTGTAAATTTTATCAAATGTTTTAAAAATTTTGTACATTGGATTGACAATATTTTTCACTAAATATAAAACGTAGGGTAAAAGGTTGAAACCATGGGTTTTACTAAGTGTAAAGACTTGTTTTGATTTTCTTCATGCATTATGGATAAAACGGGAAAAAATGGATGATGTTTGGAAAAACAAAATGCTTGTTGAAATGGGCATTCCGTTGTTCAAACCCACCCCACCCCCCCAATCATGGAGGAAAAAATGGGGTGCATAATATGACCTTCAATCGAACAAGTCTATTAAGGGTAATTTCGACCCATTTGTTATGGGACCCTCAAATGGTATGTCAAAATGTACCATTTTAACTTTGGAACACACTTTTGAAAAGCAAAGGGTGCACGGAGGATGTTATGTTGTGGGCTCCAAAGTATTTCATGGGATCGAAGTTTGTGAGTGTCCAATTGAGAGAGGAGTCAACATGTACCAAAACTATATCTCCTCTCACCTACCAAAGAATCAATTCCCATTCAAATAAAACTAAATGGTGATAACAATTGGCCCAAGGGAAACTTTTCAAGGAGTTATAATAGAATAATATTTTTAGATTTTTTAATGCAATTCTATATATATTCTTTTTGTTACAAGACAATAGAGTTGGATAATATAAAAATATACAATTTTTTAATGCAATTCTATATATATTCTTTTTGTTACAAGACAATAGAGTTGGATAATATGAAAATATACATTTTTTTAATGCAATTCTATATATATTCTTTTTGTTACAAGACAATAGAGCTTCTTCAAGACCTTGCTTGGCCCCACCACAAAGTCAACAACACTAAGAACCCTTCCTTGAGTCAAGCAACAAGGAATAAAATAAAATAAAACCTCCCACTTTAGACACATATTTATATGTCTATATATGTCTCTACAAATGGGGTTTCGGTCACAAGTTTGAATTTTGAAACATGGGAATTGAAGCCCAAAAAGAGAATTGGGGTGAGGGGGGGGTGGGTCCACATGTGACGTTTCTTGCTCACTCTTCTCTTCAAGTGGCCTCTCCCTCCACAAGTGTGTAGTAATAAAGTTAAGTTGTGGGGTCCAATTGGCATACACACAAATTGCACGAAAAATACACATATATAGAGTTGTGATGTAGGTAGTAGGAGTCATAGGACTCAAAAAGGAACATGCCAACAAAAAGAAAAAATTTTAAAAAAAAGAAGATTTATTTGACCACCCAAAACACAAAATAACTTAGTTCTAAGTTCATTTATAAGTTTTAAAAAAAAACATACAAAACAACAATCATGTAAATTAAAAAAAAGTGCAAAACTTAAATGTAAGTTCAATATGTAACCCAAGAAAAAACATAAAAATTATTGATAATGTACAAAAAAATAGGTGCAAAACTTAAGTGCAAGTTCAATATGTGAGCCAAGAAAAAACATAAAAATTATTAATAATGTACAAAAAAATAGGTGCAAAACTTAAGTGTAAGTTCAATATGTGAGCCAAGAAAAAACATAAAAATTATTGATAATGTACCAAAAAAAAAGGTGAAAAACTTAAGTGTAAGTTCAATATGTGACCCAAGAAAAAACATAAAAATTATTGATAATGTAAACAAAAATAGGTACAAAACTTAAGTGTAAGGTCCATGTATGACCCAAAAAACAAACATAAAATCATTGATAATGTAAACAAAAATAGGTACAAAACTTAGGTGTAAGTCCATATATGAACCAAAAAACAAACATAAAAACATTGATAATGTAAACAAAAATAGGTACAAAAGTTAAGTGTATGGTCCATACATGACCCAAAAAACAAGCATAAAAAGATTGACAAAATAAACAAAAATAGGTACAAAAGTTAAGTGTATGGTCCATATATGACCCAGAAAACAAGCATAAAAACATTGACAAAGTAAACAAAAATAGGTACAAAATTTAAGTATCAGTTCATATATGATGCAAAACATAAGCACGTAAAATAACAATAATGGAAACAAGAAAATGTACAAAACTTAAGTGTAAATCCATGTATGATCCAAGGGGCCAAAACACAAACATAAAAATAAAAAATAATAATGTAAACAAATAAACAAGGTACTTAACTTACAAAACTGAAGTGTAGGTATGTCCATATATGACCCAAAACATAAATATAAAAATAAAAATATTGTAAACCCTAATAAAGTACAAACACTTAAAGTTCATCATATATGACACTAAACACAAACATAGAAATAAAAAATAAAAAATGTCAGAAAAAAAAACAGTACAAAATTTATGCCTAATTTGCCAGAATTTGAGGAAAAAAAAAAAAAAAGTCTTCAGATTTCTACAACACGTTCCAGAAAGTAAGCCAGAATATAAAAAGGATTCTTAAAATTTTTGAACTTTGAATATCTAGTTGTCTATAGCCATATTTGACTAAATTTAAAAACAGATGATGATCATTTTGGCAAAATCATAAAATTGAAATAAAAAAACCCCTACACTTCATAATGAGACACAAGGGAAATTTAAAAAATAAAATAAAATCAGTTTGGTGAAAAAAAGAAAGAAAAAAAGGCAAAGCCAAAAGCCAAGCAAATGAAAGAAAAAACAAAAACAAAGCAAAGCAAAGCAAAAGCAAATCATATCAAATTCAAAGAAAAAAACCAAAAACAAAGTAAATCAAACCAAAGCAAATGAAAGAAAAAACAAAAACAAAGCAAAGCAAAGCAAACACAAAGTAAATGAAACGAAATGAAAGCAAAAATAAAACAAAGAGAAAGAGAGAAAGAGAGAGAGAGAGAGATGGGGGAACGAAACGAAAGCGACGAAGGAGACGACGAGACGGGGCCCGGCGAACGCGGCAAGAGCCGTTGCTTGGGGCAGTTCCTGTGCTTTGCCCGTCGCCGTTTTCCTGGCCTTTTTCTTCTTCGATTTGTTCGTGGTTTGTGTTTTTCTCCGCTTTTGTTTTGTTTTTGTTTGATTTCCTTTTGTTTTTTTCCGTCCCTTCCGTGCGATGCTCTTCTTCTTTTCTTCTGTATTGCTTTGACCATGCCTGCTGCTGCAGTGCACGCATGACTTTGCTACGTCTTCTGGTTCTCTCTATTCTCTCTTTCTAACCGCTTCTTCTTTTACTCCTTGTTCTTTCTCTCCATGTCTGTCCTTCTGTGTATTTCTCGCTCTGTTCTCGTTGGCTGCTGCCGCTGCTCGTTGCAATAACTCTTGAATCTGGTTTTGGTTGTTGTTCTTCTTTTGGTGGATCTCGGTTTCTGGATTGCAGCAAGCATATGTTTTTTATAAAAAAAAAGATTTGATTCCGGATTTCGGATTCTGCTTTGTTTTGTTTTGTTTCTTTTCCGTCGGGGGTTGTTCTTGTACGCCGCAGACTGTCAGTTGCGACCTGTTTTCGTGGTATGATCTCTGCCTTGGTGAAGACGGTAGGGAAGCAGAACAAGGACGAGAGGAGAGGAGGATAAAAAGGACGTGATAGGAGGGAGGGGGGAAGATTGGACGAGATTTCTGCTATTTTTTTTGGTGTTGGAAGCTTGTGAACAAGTAAGGTCGCAGACGGCTTCTTCTTCTTCTTCTTTTGCTTTTTTGCTTGGTTCTATTCTCCGTTGTTTGCTTCGTGTTTATGGACGTTTTCGTTGGGGTTTGGAGAAACGTTTTTCTTCGTTTTTGTTGAAGGAGAGGGGCTTGAAACCCTAGGATATTGTTGCCCGTAGATTACAGAGAACAGATCTACCATGCTTTTTGCGCTTGTTTTGTGTTTTTAGTGAGGAGCAGTTTGATTGCTCTTGCTCTGTGTTGCGGTTGCTGTTTCTGGATGTCCAGTAGTAGCGGCTGACTTCCTGTTTTTGTACATGATAGGTTGTATAAGATAGATAGGAAGAAACGGGCATCTCATTCTTCCTAGGTCTTGCCAAATAGATAGGTTTTGCTGGAGAATAAATCTCTCCCGGCCGTGGCCTTGCACTTGTCCAGGGTTTCGTAAGCTTGCCCTGCAAGTAGTAGTAGTAGTAGTAGTAGTTGGGGTGGCTGCAACAGATCTTTGTTTTTGGAGAGGGTTTTGGAGCGAGGGAAAAAGATAAGGTGGAGAAAGGAAATGATTTGTTTGAGGTGGTTTTTGTGTCTTGTAGAGGGTTTGTTTTTTCAAGTATGCAGGTGAGGGGGAGGAGGGGTCAAGGCCATGGTAACCTGGGCAAAGAAGAAGCCTGCTGAGAACGTGAAGGAGTTCCATGGCTCGAAGAACCTGCTGTTGGATGGGTTGCCCTTAGAAGGAAAGAGTGACAGGAGGAGCCTACCATTACGGGACATAACTGCCTCCATGATGCTGGCAGATGGAGGGAGGGTGGTGGGGCAGAACGAGGTAGGAAAATCTGGAACTGATGGTGAGGAGACGGCAAGGGGGGGAGAACTGTTTGAGGACCAAGATACTGACAGAGTCCATTTTCCGAATGTCAGCCAAAAGTTTTGGAGATCCACTACATGGCAGTCACACTCTGCACCGCCAAGCCCTGGCCCCTCACCACGGCAACTTTCTGGGTTTGGAGATAACAGAAAGCCTTTCCCTCTTACACCACGTCCTCTTCAGCCTGTCTGCAAGGTGCGGCCACCTCCCCTGCAACCCCCAAGGCGAAGCATAGATGGGAGTGGAGAGGTTGACGAAGGCCTGCCAAGCACTCCGGGTGGACGGAGAGATATGAAGGGACTTTTGGGTCCTGGCATGAAGCTTGATCTTGGTGCAGTTCAGCGCAATAGGGATACGTGTGAACCCACAGAAATGCAGCTTAAGAGGGATAAATTTGCCTTTTTTGATAAGGAGTGTTCCCGGATTGCAGAACATATTTACCTTGGGAGTGATTCAGTTGCCAAAAACCGTGAGACACTACGGGAGAATGGGATTACTCATGTGCTGAATTGTGTAGGGTTTGTGTGCCCAGAGTACTTCCGGGAGGATTTGAGCTATAAGACCCTGTGGCTGCAAGATAGCCCATCAGAGGATATCACGAGTATCCTGTATGATGTATTTGATTACTTTGAGGAAGTGAGAGAGCAGGGTGGGCGGGTCTTTGTGCACTGCTGTCAAGGGGTTTCTCGGTCAACTTCTCTAGTCATCGCCTACCTGATGTGGCGGGATGGTCGCAGCTTTGAGGATGCTTTCCAAGATGTCAAGGCTGCACGAGGGGTCACGAATCCCAACATGGGTTTTGCTTGCCAACTTCTGCAATGTCAGAAGCGTGTGCATGCTACACCTGTGAGTCCCAACTCTGCTTTGCGGATGTATCGCATGGCTCCTCACTCTCCTTATGATCCTCTACATCTGGTGCCCAAAACTGTGAACCATCCAGCTGCCTCAGCTCTTGATTCCAGAGGTACCTTTGTTGTTCATGTGCCTGGTGCTCTGTTTGTCTGGCAAGGATCCAAGTCTGATTCAGGCATGGTTGTAGCTGCCCATGCATTTACTCGGCAGGTGGTACGATACGAGAGGGCTCAGGGTAAAAATGTTCAAGTCTTGGAAGGTGAAGAGCCCTCTGAGTTCTGGGAAGCTTTGAGAAAGCAGATGCCTGAGAGTGAGAGAACTGCTGAGCATCAGGATCCAGATGCTGGTAAGGAAAATGGCTCTCCCAAACCCAGAAGAAATACAGAGTCAGGGGCTGCATGTCGCACAGTGAAGCAGCTCCCAGTGTATGACACAGATTATTTGCTTTACCAAAGAGCAAAAGATAAGGCAGTGATGCCTGCAGAACCTATTCCTGGAGTACCACATGGCCCACCAAGGGATAGTGGGTGGAGCAGACTCCGCCACAAATTCTTCTCTGTTTCTGGAGGCAAGTCTATGTTAGTGAGGGAGGGAGTGGATGGAGCAGGAGATTCTCAACCTGTGTCAAAAGTAGGGTCCAAGACTAAAGGGCCTGAAGAAGGCTGCCTGGCAACAACAGTGGTGTCAGGTCCAGCAGCATCCCCAGACCCTTCACAATGCTCATCCGCATCACCTTTCTCATTTCGCTCATTCTCATCAAATTCATCCCATTCTCCTCCTTTTCTGACATCTCCATGTATGTCTCCACCTCCTTCTCCCTTGCTATCTGTACCTCACTCACCTTCTCCAAAATCTGCTCCTGTGTGGTCACCAATATCTGGAGAAGCCCCATCCAGCCTTATGCCCTTTCCATCTCTTGGCCATTTCCCAAGTCATCTAGACAGCAAGCCCTTATCTCGTTCAACATCAAAAGGGCCTACTCTATCTCTGGCACAACGTCGAGGGAGTGTGTCTCCCTCCCTCAATCTTCCATCATTGGTTGATGGAGCCACTTTGACACCAAGAAGAAAGCCTGAGCTTCATCCAATCTCAACTGGAAATGTGACAAAGTGCAACAGGGCTGCAGCTGATACAGGTGGTACACTATGTGAATTTGATACACATGACAGGGTGAGAGAAGCTCTTCCAGATCCCAATAACAACATGGCAGTGCAGGATGTTGGTGAGCAAACAATCCCTATTGCAACAAGGTCTGCTAGCTTGTTACAAGAGGATGTTGGAAGGAAGAAGGCAGGGCTGCAAGGAAAAGCTGTTGAGCTTTATGAGTGGCCACAAATGGAGAAGATTGACATGTTCACAGAGGATGATCTGGATACACATGCAGCTTACATCCTTGTAGTGCCAGATTCACCATCAGGAGTAGGGGGCCATGTATATGTGTGGGTGGGCAGGGGTTCAAGGACCAATTCACCTGGGGAAGATGGTGATGTCAACAGAGCCGGTGAAGAGCACTGGATAATGATAGGGCAGGATCTTATCAGACAGTGGCAGCTGCGGCAGGACATACCTCTTAAGGTAAACTAGAGTTCTGTTGTTATGCTGTAGGACTTTTGGGCCATTTTCTCTGTCGTTTTTCCCTGTCATTTGTTGGTGCTTGGTTTATGCAGAGCTCCCTCTGCTGGTAGTTTTATTTTGCTTGCATCCATGTGCTTGCACATGATTGAGGTCCTGTAATTTGATGCAACAACTGATTTCAGGCTCTGGTTTTGGTGATGCCAACTTGCTGGAAGAGAACAACCCAAAGGTTTGGTAGGACTTGTTTTTAGTGAGGTGCCACTTTGGTTAATTGTGTGCAGGTGGTGGAGGATGGAAATGAGCCTGAAGAGTTCTGGGAGTATTTTGTTAATGGCTGACCACTACTGAAGTGGGCTCCATCCATTCAGGCATGGTGTTCAACTACATCAACCCTGTAATTGCCCAAATTTTCTGCTCAAATTCTGCATGGAACACAAGCAGGTAACTAAAATTGTGTGCAAGGTGTAATGCAATTACAGAGTGGTTGCACTTTCCCCATAATACCTGATTTGGTCACAAATCATGAGCATATCACCAAGAGGTGTGGCTCAGAAATCTCTGCCGTGATTTGAAAATGAGCCAGGAGGAGATGCACAAGAAGCATGAAGTGTGGCAACAGGAACTGATTGAGATAGAAATGAAAAGCAAACCTGGGTCATAGGCCAGAACAGATGCTCTTTTGTAGTCCATACATTTGGTAGGCTCTAGTTGCTTGCTTTTGCAGACTATCCACAGGCTTTGTAATATGTCTGCCTGGCAACATTTATGAAATTTGAGCCCCCCTAATGTTGGGCTTGAGTTTCATGAATGTCAAACTGGGTTGCTTTGGTGGGTCTGTGATGGAGAGATTCATACATTGTAAAATATTGATTCATTTGAAAGTGATAATAGTAGCACACCAGTTCTGGTTTTTGGAAGGAGTTCTTGTGCTGGGTCAGTGTTTGCCTTTGCGAAATGGTTAACAAACCCTCTGCAACTTACAGCCTTTTGATCCTAGTAGTGCAAATGACTGCACCTGTGGATATCAGTAGCAGGTATTCGATCTGTCATTCAAACCAGATGATGGAACCTTGCTTGTCAGGTGAAATTCTGCACATTTCTGGATGAACTCTGAAGTATTGTGAAGTCTCTGATGTTTATATTGTACCTCTATGACCTTGTTCTACTGGAAGCAATAGATAGAAAAGAGGAATAGACTGAGGGACCTTGATGATGGTGGGTAGATCATGAAGGGCTGCTGCATGTGGAAGTGGATCATGAAGGGCTGCTGCATTTTTGGAAGGTATGTTGCAGACTGTTAATTTATCCTGTTAAGGTGTGTCCCATTCTGATATGGATGTTGGATGGATCAGTCTGTATCAAAGCATGTCTGGTTCCCTCTGTTTTCAGTTTATTGCCCATCTCAAACTTGATGGATCATGTTCCAGGATTTGAATGGACATGAATGTTGTTTTTCATGGGCAATTTTTAGATTGAACACAAGCTGAAATGCTTTGGATACCTTCACTGCTGACCTCAAGCCTGCAAATTTTGTATGATTTCATGTTTTCAATTTTCCACCCCCTTGGCAAATCAAGAAACCTCTTAGTGTTCTGCAGTAAGGCATGAAGAATGAGCTCTGAAAACTTTTCAGAATCAAATGCAATAATGCAGCACCGTGCAAGGATTTCAAGGATGAATGGGTATGTTTTGGAATTGTGGAAGACATTTGAGCTCAGGACACACTTCATAATTTCTCTCTTATATTATGAATGTTAGATGGGTATAATTTGGTTGCAAAAGACTTTCAAGCTTTGGGATGAATCCATCCTCGATGGAAAGTTATTGGGCACCTCTTACTTTGTTATGGCTTATTGCCTGAGCCACCTTCATTCTAATAGTAAGCTTCCAATCTCCCCAAAATGGTTCACTAAGCTTCTTTCTAAAAGCTTCTTTCTAATTGCTTATTTATTAAACTTTCCCTGAATGGGATCCCCATACAATTTGCAAGCTTTTGGGATCAAAAGAACCTTAGCTACCCACAAGTTATATTTATTCACTCTGGAAGCACATAATCTTTGAGGTTACTATTGAATAGTTATGTGCTATGTGGGTTTAAAAACAAGTCCATTTGGTTGCATTTACTGAAGAGAAACAACGTGAACTTTGATGCTTGCTTAGCAGAGATAAATACACACAGCGCTTGAAAGTTGAAACAAATGAATTTGAACAAAAACATGCATTTGACATGGTATAATGCAGGAGGTTGTGTTTATGTATTTTCAATTTTCCATTCATTATATTTTGTAATTGCCAAACAATAATTTTGTGATCCAAAGGCTGATATTTTCATTCACCTATTAGTAAACATTGAATTGGAGTTAGGTTCATGAGTTGATGCAAATCTGATAACCAAATGGACTTAAAAGGTTTTGCTACCAATATGTGTTAACAATATAGATTTCAAAACGGGTCAGGGATTGTCTTTGCTTTCAAGACTCTATACAATTTTGTTGTTTCAAGAAAACATTATGACATCTGCCTTAAATTATTGTCTTTCATGTGAAGTTTTGTCTTATGTTGTATCAATGGAAATGTATGTTCTAGTTGCATAGCAGATACCAACATTATTCAGAAATATGTGTAATCTTGATATCATTTTCCATGTCACCCATGTCCATCCCAAATTGCTCAACTTGGGTTTGGACATTAAAAGCTCTAACCTCACTTGTACTTTTTCCTTATAAATCTAGGTCATTGGTAGGATGTAGATGGTTGAATGACATAAAATGCATCCAATATGGATGAATGTTGATTAAAAATGAAAGGCGAATGAGAGCGACAATGAAGGCCAAAGTTCCATCACAGGATGAGTTTAGTCCTGTAACTCCTAACTCCATGATTCTATAGTATGCAAACTTTGTATAGTTTGCAATAGGTATCATAGTACATGGGTGACTTCAGCATAAATTAAAAAAAAAAATTTTGGTAGAAGTTTTTGAAAAAAAGTAATCTTGCTAGTCAAAAATTCCAAAAATTTAGATTATAGGAATCTGGAATTGAACCTTGGCCTTGTACAAATAAGTAAATTAGTTGTGAACAAACTAGCCACTAGAATAATAAGAGAACTCTAAAATTGGCTTAGAATTTAATATTAAATTTCTTACATGTTGAAAAGTTTGAAATTGAAAACTCACATGCCAAATCTTAAATTTTAAAATAAATAAATTATTCAGCACTTGTGTGCCAAACCCACCGAGGTACTACAGTAATAATGGGTGATCACATTGGTCATCCACTATTAGGTAGTACATGGCCATCAAAGATTAAGCCCAAAGCAAACCACACTCACTATTGCACCATACAGGATGAATGGTGTGAGGACAGGAAACAATTGTTCTGTGGTATTCCTGTCCCATAGCTAACCATGAAGTACACTCCACAAACAGTGTGACAGTTTGGACCAGTGTTGGCCGGATACTTGTAATACCCTCAAATTTTACAAGTCAACATTTTCTAAAAGAGGATGAAAGCCATTCTTTTGCTCAAAGAGACCAGCCTTTTCTATCTCTGCCTTGCATTCCTTTAATAACTTTGATTCCTGAGTGAAAACAATTGTAACATCTTTATCTATGAAGGGAAATCAATTTGATTTAACATTAGAGGGTCAACTTTTGTAAATCATAACAAGGATATTAAGATTGTTTAAGCCAAACCTACAATGCCTTAAAACAACTCAAAACACCAACAAGGTTCAAGGACTTTTTTTTCCAAATTGAGTTGAGCTTAGGAGGGCCGGGAGCTATTTGGCAAGAAACCCAACAATAAGGAATTTGGTGTCCTACTCTTTCCACCATTGGAAAGGCAAAAGTAATTTTGTTTGACACAACAAGATGTCAAAACAAGGATAACTTAGGGTTAAGTAGTCTCTTACTAGCTTCCCAACTAGAAGGAGGTGCACCAAATGAATAAATATATCAATAATTAATGTTGTTTTAGGACCTTTAATTTTGTTTTTTGGAGTTAATTTTTGAAACCTTCATAGTGGAATAAAATTTTTGTTGTCATATTCATCATCAATTTGTCTTGCTTTCTCTCAACCAACATACTTAGTTAGACATTGGAGTCCTTAGAAACAAAGGTCTCACATTATTGCTATCATATTATGAAGCTTGGCATGATTCAAATGAACAAAAATATTAAGAAAAGGAGGCAAAATTGTCACAACCAACGAAACCATTCTTGCAAAAAGAATGTCATGTCTACTTTCAAATTTTATCGTAGAAGTGGTGCCACATTGTAGAAGTGGTGTAACATTTGCCCTTTGCACATCCCCATGTAGTTTCATAGAAATCACCATGGTTATATAACCAAAACATTAAACAACAACCAATAATATTTTGTTTGGTTAAGACAAATTGTTGAACCATTGGTTCAAGGTTTTCGTAACAACACAAGCAATATGGCCTAGGCCAAGTTGCTAGGAACACATGCTTTGAGTGTAGTGACTAATTTTGAAGCAATGCTAATGGCATCATCATATTTCAAAAGTGCTTTTGAAATACAACAACATTCAAAACAAATTTTCAATGCACACCTTATCTCATTCTTGCTTTCTTTCATTAGACTTTTTGGTTCAAGCTATCATTCTTTGTAGAGCAATTTGAATATCCTTCAAAAACACCTTTTTCATGTCCATGCACATCTTCTCTTCACTAATTACATATTGACAACATTTTGATATCAAGTGCTCATAATAAGTGCTAGCATAGGGCTTTAACAAGTCTAGAAATTCACAACTAACAATAAAAATTAAAACATTCCCAAGCATCCCAAATTTGACCCTTTAACTTTCACATAGGAAATAACTATGTTTGGTACAAGTACATGGATTGTTTGGACTATCACAATTGCAATTTTATGGATTGTAGATGAATTTAAAATGTAAAGACATATTCAACATTATTATTATTATTATTTAAATAATTCATGTTGCAATAAACTTTAGTGAAAATCATATTAAAATTTATAAATGAGTTTTAAGGAAAAAATAGACTCATAATGGACTTTTGAAATGATGACATTATGTTTGTCATGTAAAGCAAGTGAAAAATATTGATTCAAAAAATATGTCATAATAATGTTGGAATGAATTTTTTAAAATAGCCGCCATCAAATGAAGAATTATGAATAAAATGCATTAAACAAATTCAATACAAAAAAATTTCATTTACATTAAAAAAAATAAAATGTCAATTTTATTTCAATTTTTCTTGTTCAAACTTTCCCATGGATTTAAAAACCAATCACATGTCTAGGGATATTTCTAAGGTGGCCTACCAATATTTGTGACCAAAAGAATAGGGGATAACTATAGGATTGATAGTTTGATCATTATTATAATTGTAGGAATTTTAGTTAGTGTATAATGTTTAGTTTTCAAAATCAAAAACAAGTCACCTAACCATGTTTTTATTCAATTGTCAATTGAAACCATTATCTTTGCCAAAGGTACACTATAGATATTTAATGCTTCAAACAAACCAATTGTGATGTCATGAAACACCCAACAATCATTTCCATTAACACAAATATATTAAAGTTAACACAAAACATCCATAAATAGAAAACAAACAAGTAATGATTACTAGAAGGATGAAATATTCCATTGTTTTCACTTGTAATGCAAGCATGTGTTTTTGCATTATTCCTTGCAAGATGGCAACTGATCTTGGGGTCACAATACAATAGCAAGTCATCACAATTAAGTGTTATTGAAGATCAACAAAGCTATGCACACTTTTGTGATGAATAAGACCAAATCTTGAATGAATTGCATTTTTATTGTGTCACACTTCTTGTATGGGTTCTTTATTCCAAATAAAATTGTAATCATTGAAGGTGGCATTGCTTTGTGAAAATTTGAACCCATTTTGATATTTACGCTTCAAGACTTCTCTCATGGTCTAAAGAGGACCTAGTTTGGATAAGGTTTAATATTTACACTTTTGTCCCAAAGATTAAAACACCCATGAAACTCCAACTTCCAAAGTGGAATCCATTTGGGAGTGTTGAGATTCATTTTCTTGCACTTTTAGCACATTTGAAGGAGTGTTATTGAGTTATAGGATATTAGATCTTGACCCATGTTTTTTGTTATCGTGCTTTAGCCTTGATTGTTGAACCCAAGGCTAAAGTCATGATAGTCACATTTTCATGAATCTTCTCACTTGCGATGAGGTGATAAATGATGCATTTATGGTTTCATTGCATTAACACACTCAACATTTCATTAAACTTTTAATAAACCCAAACTAAATAGTTGTAATGATGGCACAACCACAACTTTTGTTTTGTTTCAAAGACATAATATTAAACTTGTCATTGTGTGTTTTCTTGAAGGGTGACACCTTATGTAATTAACTAAATTGTGGGGTCCATTGTTTTTGTAGTGCCATGCATTGACCTAGTTGTTAAGCATGTATCTTTAGGTTCATCTTTAAAACAAATAGGTTCAAAATCATTTTAAAACAATGTGTCCATGCCTGTGATTTGATTTGACCCCATCACATCAAAGATGCAAGAAATTTTGCAAGAAATTTTTTAAGTGAATTGAAAAGCTATATTTCACATTTGAAATGCAAAGCAACAATGTACTTGAATATTGAAAAGATAAAAGTAGTGACAAAAAAAACATGAGTTCAAAATTACTACCATCACTTTCATTTTCATGGTTGCCATTGAAAAACACTAAATGGACATTCAATGAATAACAAGGTGTGTTATACACAATGGCCTTACCATTAATTTAATATCAACAATTGATATTTATGATAAATTGATCATAGGTAGTGGAATTTTTTGTTAAATCTATTTTTGTGTACATCATGTTGTTGTAAAAGAAAAGAAATCATGAAATTTTTTTTCATTTTTTTCCATAACATTGCTTTTGAGGAACCCAAAAGGGATCTCACATTGAACGATGACATGTTCTAGGAACTTATTTAAACATTTAATTTTTTTTACCAAACCAAAACCAATAGGGAAATGTCGCAACATGATTTTTAATTTTTTTCAAATCTAATGACTTTTTCTTTAAAAAAAGTGATCAAATTTCCCTTTTCATCTTAATTTTTCACATTTGTGCAAAATTTCAAACCAAAAAAAAAAGACTCATCATGACATGTGTATTTGAATGTTTTTAATCACATTGTCACATTCTGAAAGAATTACATGAATATAATGGGTGACATAATCATCTTTAGAGAAAGTATTTTCATATTTAGTTTTGTTATTGTGGATTTATGACAAAGTCAATTGGGTTGGGTGCACATTTGAAAAGATGATTGAAAAAACAAAATGTCAAAAGATGAATGTGAATATTTTTACAACTAAATTAGGATGAATCATCTCACCTAGTTGATAGGGGGCAAAAGCCCTTGAAGCTACTATACTCTATAATGATTCTCAACACAATATCCATGTTTTACAAGGTAGGGCCAACAAACACCATAAAACTTAGAACCTATATAAAGTTTCCAACTCTTACCAAGGATAAAATGCAATCCAAAAGGGGGAATATTAATGTAAAACTTGTTTTTGTAGAAAACATATTAGTTTACTTAAGTAACATTTTAGATAAGAAATTGCATCTTATTTGGGTCAATATAAGAGCCAATATGAGTAAAACCTAGGTATGTTGAATGGATTGTACTAGATTTTAAAGGCATGACATTTATACCTTTACTAGTACCTCATCGAAGGGCTTCACCTATATATATTAAACATTGGTTTGGACATGTATATTTGCACAAGTTAAATTAGTCTCCACAAGGCCCATTAGAATAATGACTAGTGTTCATTGGTTGGTCATAAAGTTTTACCCAAATGATAGCATTTAAGTAATCTCTCATTTTATTTTGTCCAATCAATTTTGCATGTTTATTGTTGGGGTTGGGAAACAATTACCATTCTATGTTGGATGTGATAAATACTTCTAGAGGCCCAAATAAGGGGTATGGGTGGACGCACTCTAAGTATCTTGGAGGATCGTGGGTTAAGGTATTAGGTACCTTGAACTTAGTTACAAACTATAAGATGTCATTGATGGTGTTTTATAGCCTAGTTAAATGTTCAATGTGATGAAGATTTCAAGTAGGTTGATGACACACTACAACTTGGTTACATGTTGAACATCTTGTTAATGTGGTAACACACCATTGCACAAAAGCTCCCTAGTTATATCATGTATTTTGCTACCTTTTTATATTTTCATATTTCCTTAATACCTTTTTATAGTTCATGGTTTTTAGTTGGTTGAACCTTGTAACTCACCCTCTTTTGTGTTCCATAGCTTATAAGTTTGACACTCCCACTATACAATAAGTTGTATTTAATAATTAGTGTGCCTAGGGAGGTCACTCCTTGTATATTTTAGGAAGCACCTAAGGCAAAAAGATATTTTTAAATATGTTATGAAATAATGACATATTCTTATAATATTTTAATTATATTTTCAAAATGAATTATCAACACCTTATTTACATTTAAATAAATTATGATTTTTACTTTTTTTCAATAAGTTGCAACTTGTATTTTTTTGCACACCATTTGTAATGAAGTGGAAGTGACCTGCCCATATTAACATGAGCACACATGTTACTTTGAATGGTTGAAGCACTCATTAACTATTCACAACAACTTGCGCACTTTTGTTGGTTAACCATTATCTACTCCATTGTGACAACCATGTACATAATTGGTTGCTACTTACTTCTTTAATTGTTTTAAACTATATTTTAAGAGGTTGATAAAAAAAACTAAGTTATTTCTAGGCATAACTACGCTGTTCATAACCCATAAATGGTCTCTATGTTAACAAACTTTCAATAATTCAAAATTTCAAGGTGCATAAAATCAATGTTAAAGTTACTTTTCTTGATGGAGATCTTTATATATATATGCGACAATCAAAGGGTCCTATGGTTGAAGGTAATGCAAACCCATCCTTGAGAGGTACCACTAATAACCACTTCACCAAAATTCAAAGAAAGGTGGACTTGATTTGATTTGATTTAATTTTTTAATCTTTTTCATTTGTGATTTTTATTATTGACTTGCACCACATGGACTTTGTGTTCCCCACTTATGTATACATTATATTAAAAAATTAGACACTTATAGAGGCTACACAAGTAAGAGATTTGTGTTCTTAACAAGTGTTCTTAAGACCGTTGACCCCTTATCAAGTGTCAAGTTGCACCATTATAATTTTATTTATTTTTGATTTATCAACTATAGTTATAATGGTATATCTAAATTTTTGATTGAAACAAAAAAATGAAAATTATTACAAATTTGTATACATGAATGCAATGATCTTTTTAGACCTCTTAGTCCCAAGCTTCGAAAATTGCTCGAAAATTGTGATTATTTCAATCCACTATCTATCAAAGAAATTAAAAAGATGACTACTTGAGGGCCTCCTAGAAATTAAAAGCATTGCAAAAAAATGAAAAAAACATGATTCTTTTGTGTTCATGAATAAAGGAACCCTAAGTGTTACTTTTGTGAAACTTTTTCCTTGACCATTCATTTGAAATATTAAAATTCATTTATTTGTAAATCAAATGGAAGTTTCAAATTTTACATGACTTGGGTAATCTTACATGACTTGATATATACATTTTGAAATGAATTTTTTTCCTTAAGCGAGTATATCTTGTTTTGAAGTTGGGCAGGTTTCAAAATTATAAGGAGTGATGTTCCTAGTGGTACCACCCAAGGATGGGTTTGCTTGGTAAGAAAAACATGGTACATAGGTTTTTAATCCTTATATGGTTTGAAGCAACCTCTTTGTGTATGGAACTACAAGATTGATGCATATTTCTTGGCTAAAGAGTTTGAAAGGAATTATGTTAATCACAATGTGTGTTTTAAAAAAGTTTTTAAAAAATATTTTGTGATCATAACTTTTTTTGTTGATGATCTCATTTTGGCCTCTAATGATAATTCAATTTTGTTGAAAGAGACAAATGACAACATTTTGAAGAAGTTTGAGATGGAGGATCTAGGTGAAATTTAATATTTCTTGGGGATAAAAGTGAATTGTGTTCAATAAAATTGAATAAGTTAATTAAGTCAACACAAATACATTGAAAATATATTGAAGCATTTTGATATTTTTGAAAGTAAATTACTATGGACCCCTTTAATTATTAGTTGTAAACGTTCAAAGGATATGGATCCTTACAATAATGCAAATTTGGAAGTACTATGTTTTATCCCATTTTAAAATGATTTTGGAAATCTCATGTTTGTAACGTGGATATGTACAAGAATTAATATTGTTTTGGTAGTGGGGGTTGTGAACCAATTTATGATTAATCTTGTGCAACTTCATTAAATTAAAATAAAATGGATTTCTATTATTTGAAAAGCACAATCGATTTTGACATGTGTTTAAAAAGTAAACATTGAACATGTCATGGGTTTGGCACATTCTAATAAGAACATAAAATGTTAGGTGTGTTTCAATGGGAATGTAAGCTATAGTTAGCGTTCAATGGGAACACGAGGGGCTAGGTGTAAATCTTAGCCAAAGTTCCAACGAAAACTCAAATGATTACATTTTGACAAGAAGGTGTGCCATAACACATAGGCCATGCACATTTTAACATGACATAAGCCATAGTTAGGGCTACTTGCATTTCAAAAGGGGCATGAACAATACTTAGGGCGAAGTGCAATCTAATGAGAATGTGAGCCATAGCCATCTCTAGGTGCGTTTTGAAAGGGATTAAACTTTAATTATGGTTAGGTGCATATTGAAAGTAATGTAAATCATAATTAGGGCCCAATGTGTTTTAATGGTAATGCAAGCAATAACCATAGGTGAAATACATTCCAATATGAATGTCGACCATAGCTAGGGCCATGTGCATTTCAATAGGAACATCTATTATGACAATGGAATTGACAAAAAAAAATGGTCTAGGTGTATTCCAAAAGGAATGCTTACCAAAACCATCGTCCCAATATTGGGAGTTATCATATTGTTTATGAAAACAAACAAATGTATGCTTATTGTGATGCAAATTGGGTTGGCAATAATGATGATTATCAATGCACATCAAATTATGTTTCCTATTGAATAATGGAACTATCAATTGGAGTAGTAAGAAATAGTCTTGTATTGATCTATCATCAATAAAAGCTAAATATATTGTAACTTCCCAAACAACAAGGCAAGCAATGTTGTTTTCATCATTTTTTAGGATTATTGGTCAATTGCAAATGAAATCCATTGTTATATATGCTGCCAATCACAATTGCATATCTTTGTGAAAGAACTCAACTTTTCAAGCCCACATGAAATATATCAAGATTCACCATCATTTTGTGCAAGAAAAAATTAAAGATGGTTTTATTAAGTTGGTGTATTGTAACATAACAAATATGGTTGTAGATATATTGATAAGGCATTTTCTATTACCAAACACAAACATTTTTAATGGGTGAGGTCTAAGTGTAAATTGATAATTCATTGAATGGGGGTATTAAAAGTGTCAATTTTTTTTCAAGTTATTTTTATTTTAAATATTTGTGCTTCATGCTTTTAACTTTTGAAACTATGAAATATTTGAATTAAGTTTAGTTAAGTATTTAGTGGATGTGATGTTCACTGTAATTATGTGGGGGTAATATCTACATGTGGATGTTCACTTTCTATCAGGAATAAACAAAAACTTGGAGGTGAATGATAAAGTTTATAACAACTTGTTTGATTTTATTGACCATTTTCAACGTATTGAACACATTGAAAAAATCATGCTCAAACATTGTTAAACCCTAAAACATTAAGTAACCTAAACCCTAAGAGTCATTAAACCACAAAACTTAAAAGTTACTAAACCTTAAAAACCTAAACATCATTAAACCCTACAAATATAAAACCCTAAACCTTAAAAGTTGTTACCTCAAAAACCCTAAACCCTTTAAAAGCCTCAAACCTAAAGCTTTAAAAAAGTTGAACATGTTAATGGAGGATTTTGCGTATGATGTGCTTGATGTTAGACATTCTTAGCTTTCATGTTGCAACACAACTCTTGATCCTTGTATAGACAAAAACACTTTGCTTTTGTTATAAATAAGCAAAACCACCAAGTGTAAACTTGAGGTTTTCATTCTTCACAATCCAACAAAATTGCAGTTCATGACCTCTTGTTCATGTCCATGTTGGGAAATTGACAAGATTTGCTTCATAGACATTGAGTAAACAACAATTGTGCTACAAAATGAAGCCGAAAACTCATGGTTGTAGTACTAAAAAATTGCACAATATAATGTTGAAAAGGAGTTTCCTGAAAAACATTTTTTTTCGGCTAGAATGAACTAGTAGCCACTAATGCACAGGTTCAAGATAAGGCCGTTCAAGCCATTTCGGGGATGAACCCAAAACACATCCTCTTCCCCTACCCACGGTTTTTTCAACCCTCTTTTCTACCCCAAACTTTTCCCCTTCCTACCTCCCTCTTACCTACCTCCCCCCTCCTACCTGTCTCACCTCATTTTGTGTTCACTCCATTGCTAGAGTTCAAGAGAGCTTGAAAACCTCAAAACTTCGAAGGGTTTGGGGTTTAGGAATTGAATGTCATAGGGTTTAAGCAAGGTAAGATGCAAAAGCTTGAAGGAGTGACAAAAGGCAAGATGTGAGAGCGTGAAGGTAAGCTCCCTCCCTTTATTTTATTTTAATGTTGTTTTGTTGTGAAGAAGGTGACGACAACAATGCCATCGCCTTCTTCTTTATATTTGAAAAGAAGAAAGGCAATGGCAACAATGTTGTCGCCTTCTTCTCTATGTTGGAGAAAAAGAAAATGACGACAATGTGCCATCATCTTTTTCTGTGGTGGTGTTGTTGCAAAGAAGGCACCTTTTTGTGTTTTTCTTTCTACTTAAAAAGAAGGTGATGACACATTGTTGTTGTCATTTTCTTTTGTGGGTATTTTTCTACTTAAGAAGAAAAAGAAGATGGCCATTACCATTGTTTTTTTTTCGCATTGTTGCTGCGTGGAATGTGACAACAGTTGCTATTGCTATCGCCTTTTTTTTTTTTTTTTTTGAAAGGG